>Ga0214917_10001878_pt1 | contig 26480 bp, 38 predicted proteins | sample LL_1208_BB_MetaG_FD_177983 | JGI IMG/M metagenome (GOLD analysis project Ga0214917, IMG submission 177983) | Freshwater microbial communities from Lake Lanier, Atlanta, Georgia, United States - LL_1208_BB | ecosystem: Environmental > Aquatic > Freshwater > Lake | place: USA: Georgia | collected...
ATCCATTTAGTGTGCCTACAATAGGTTTGAAGCCCACACCACAACCTTGAAGTAGTAGCCACAAACAGTCTACTACATCATACACTGTTTCTACTTGTGTAAAACTACAATTAAATTGACTGGCTTCTCTAGTTTGTGCTACTGTAGTACCACCTAGCCAAAGTGTACGTCCAGCCATTAATACTTTGCGCTCTAGCATTAACTGCTCTAGCTTGTCTAATTCCTCTACTTCATGAAAATAGAGCTGACGTTCTACAGCTCGCTCCCATAACCAGTGCTGATGATCTTTAACTCGCTTAACAGTTTGTTGCCAGCTTTCAAATTGTTTACCATCATCACTGGTAGGACGATTATAAGTGCGTCTAGTAATTACTTGTGCGCGTGTGCTTACTTGCATAATTTCTCCTATTGTCCGGTACTGCCAAATCCTCCAGTACCACGTTTTGTATCATTCCAGCTATCAACAAAATCACAAATAATTACTGGAATAATTACCAGTTGTGCAATTCTATCGCCAATATTAATTTCATACTTGTCATCGCTAATATTTTTTAGTGCTACTTTTATATTTCCACGATAATCACTGTCAATAACGCCTACTGAATTAAGTAAAATAATTCCCTTTTTACCTTGTCCCGATCTGTTAAATACGAACCCGGCGAAGCCTTCTGGAATTTTTACCGCTACACCAGTATCAACAAGTTTTGTTTCATTTGGATAAATATCTAAATTTTCGGTACTGCGTAGGTCAGCACCAGCATCAGTAGGATTAGCACGTTTTGGTAAGTAGGCTGCGTTATCTACTCTACACTCTACTACTTGTTGGACTTTGCAATCGTGACTACTATCATAGCGGCGATTGATATTCATAAATTCTGTTGTTTTATTTACTTTAAGCATAATTCTATGGTTTCATCAATTTGTTTACAATACTCAGCACCTATAGCGTCTTGGCAATAGGTTACTAAATCCATTAGTTGATAATTAAGTTCTAGTTGTTGCTTTGATTCGTTGAGTGCTTCAATATACTTGTACTTACCACTGATAGGGATACTATTAATAAGATCCCAGGTAGTACCATATTCTTCAACAAGTTGCTTAGCACGTTTAGGTCCAATGCCAGGCACACCAGGGACATTATCGCCACTATCGCCCATAAGACACTTAACATGAATATACTGTTCGGGTTCAAAGGAATACTGATCTTGCCAAGACTCCCACGTAGTTTCTTTACGAGTAACATAACTAAATCTCCCTACTCCTGGCTTGATAAGTAAATCTAAGTCTTTATCACTTGATATAAGCCAAATTTGGTCAATGGGTAATCGACGTTTTTTATTTACTATATATGCAGCAATATCGTCTGCCTCTACGCCAGGAAATCTTAGTACTGGATAGTGCTCGGCTAATAACTCTAGTGTTGCAGTAAAATCTTCAAAGAATAATTCAAATTCTATTTTCTCAGCTTCAGTTTGTTTGTCGTACTTATCTTTACGATTTTGTTTATAATTAGGGTAAATAGCTTTACGATAGCTGCTAGATCCTTGATCTGCTGCTATAATTATATATTGCGCTTTATAACTTTTGCCTAAGCTTTCTACTGTTCGTAAGTAATCTTCAGCAAAATCTCTAATGCCGCTGTGTTTGTAGCGAAACGCAAGATTAAGCGCATCTACTATCATCAGTGTTTTTTCTTTGTATTCAAAATTTTTAAAGGTTTTCATGTTATTTTTTATAATGTAATCTACTATTATATCACTGTTGATAACAAAAATCAATCTATAAATTTAGTTCTGCTTCCTACAAGCCAATCTTCTAACAAGAACATATAGAACTCGTAATCTTGTGAGTAGAACATTAGCCAACGCTTGTCCATCATATTATCACAAACAAAACTAGTAGCGCCAAATAGTTTACTACGATCATATTTAAATATTAACAGTGGCATTTTATCAACTTGTAGGGCTTGACGCTGCGTTTGTTGCCACCACTCTATGATCTGCGGAGTTTTATGTGTTAATAACCCACTGTTAATATGATCTTCTGCGTAACCTTTTACTTCAACACAATAATGATTAACATGGTTAGGTACGTATAAGTCTCCTTTTAAACCATGTTTAGCATCAAGTGCTCCACTACCAGGAACACGCTCCCAAGCTAATCCAGTATGTTTACGCAACATATCACGTGCTAGGGTTTCAGTTCTAGCGCCCTTAGCTCTACTATCTACCATACTAAAATCCTAAATTTTTGCGTCTAGCAAAATATAAACTATAGGGTGTTGCTGTTACTGGAAAATTTGGTATATCAAAAGCAGTTTTATATGGACTTACCAATCTCCAATTTTTACCCCATTTATAGTCTAAATACTCGTGTTCGTTTAAAAATCTAGCAAAATCTATTTTTACCTTTAGTTGTGGATCTTGTCTCCAAGTTTGAGAGCCGGTACTAGCATAGTCATAACTACCGCCATGTTTTACTGGTATGTTTAATGATAGTTTGCGCTTTATAGGATTTAGTGCCAATCTCATTTCATAGTCACAATCTTCACCATAGCCAGGATAAAAATTTTCATCAAATAAGCCGTAGTTTTCAACTACCCAATCCCTTATAGCAAAAAGTGACCAGCCACCAGTATTACTACCGCTTGGTCCTTCGTCTCCGTGTACTGTTCCAATATCCGGCTCATTTATAGCTTCCACCATTTTAGCCAAATATCCACTAGGAAATTCTATGTCATGGTTTACTATTATCCAATAATTGGCAAACATATAACATTTTATTATTAAATTCCATGCTCCACTACAGCCTATATTTCTTGGCATATGTGAAACAGTAATTTTTTCAATAAATTTATGCTTCTGTTTGGCTAAATGATCTAGTTTTTGGTTTAATTCTTCACGACCGTTATTATTGATAATAACAAATTCTTTTGTTGGATAATCTACACTTTGTATTAGATTATCCAACCATTGAACTCCATTTACTACTGCTGTGCCAATTACAGGTATCATTTATTTTACCTGTTTTAATGCTTGCTTAACATGTTTTGCTAATTTATCCCAGTCTATCTTTCCATCTTGATTCATATACTTTGTATCCTCTATATCAAGATTTTCTATTTTTTGCTGAGCTTTTGTTACTTTTTTCTGTCTACGTTCTAACAATTTTTCAAACCTCTTTGCTCGCATAATATTATCCCTCAATACGAGATATGTTATTGCGTTTAATAACATTTACTTTTTCCAATAGTGGATGGCTAAAACCATGACTGACTAAAAATGTGTTAAGATGCTCTTCACCTAATAAAACTTCTACTAGTTTTTCCTTACCATCTATATCTAATGCTTCTACTGTTTCATCTAAGATTAGTAAGTTAATACGACTACTAGATAGTGTTTGCATTAGTTTGCGTATAGCTAGTAGTGTGGCTACATTTACACGGGCTTTTTCACCACCACTTAGTGCATTAATATCAATATCTTTACCATTATCAGTAATTACTACTAGTAGTTTATCGCTACTATTTACTTTAAAGCTGATCTGAAATCTGCCGTCACTTAGGTCTACTAAATATTTATTAGTAATTGCCTCTAGGTCTTTTACTAAGCACTCAATTTTATAAGCTACTAAACCAGTTGTTGAAAACGTTTTAGTGAGTACTTGTAGTATACTCATTCGTTCTGTCATTAAGTGTAATTGAAAGCTGTGCTCTTCCAATTCCTCACTCATTTCTTGTAACTGCTGCTTAATAGTTTCTATTTTACTGTTATGTACTTGTATTTGAGTATTTTTATCCTCTGCCAACTTAATTCGCTGTTTAGTTTCTTGTATAGTTCTAGCCAGGTTATCGTATTGATTTTGTAATTCATTTTTGTCCAGTGTTTTGCTAGGTAGTGAGTTATCAACTAGTAGGTGCAATCGCTCAAATTCTTGCTGAGTTTTTATTGCTTGTTTGTGCTTTTTATCAGACTCTTCCAATTCGCTACATATGATTAGTGCAGTTGCAGCTGCAGCTCTGGCTATTTCAACCTCATTATCTTTAGCTGTAATCAACTCTTGAGTTTTTGCACTATCAATTGGATTGTAACAAGTAGGACAAACTCCACTTAAATTTTTAAGTTTTTTAATAAATAGTTCACCGTCTTTAACGGTTTTCATATTTTCAGTTTGTTCTTGTTGTAGTTGCTTGATGTGCTTTTCGTCAACAGGTGCTGGTGATGGAAAAGTTAAGTTAATTGCACTAAGTTGTTGTTTGTAGGTATTATTTTGCACAATCTTACGATTGGTTTTATCTACATTAGCTATCTCTAGGTTTAACTTGGCTGCAGTTTGCTCTAATTTAGGGTCTAGAATTTCTACTACGTGAAAACCTTTAACTGTTAAGTCAGTTTTTTCATATTTGTCTAACCAGCTACGCACAGTATTAACTTTAGCTTGTGTAGCGCTAATCTCTTTGCCAAGTTCTAGTGAAATATCCTTAAATACTTCACTTGCTTTGGTATACTTAGTAAGATTTAATATTTCTATCAAAAACTTTTTACGAGCTGTATCTGCACTTGTTAAAAATTCTAAGCTCATAGCATTTGATTGGTAAACAATCTGTGCAAAACTTTTGTGATCAATACCTACAATATCCTCTATAATCTTGTAAGTTTGTGTTGCTGTGTGAGCACTAATATCTTGACCATTTTTTAATAGTTTAACAGTTTGATTAGTGCCGCGAGTGGTTTTAATTGTATAGTCATTACCGTCACGCTCTAGGTCAAGCTCAATACTATAAGTTTTATCTTTAACATACCTGTTAAGTATATCAGCTTTTTTAATTGACTTGCTATTTTTATTAAATAGTACTTCTTCTAGAATAAGTGCAATACTACTTTTGCCGTGCCCATTTTTACCTACAAGTTGTGTTAGTGGAGCTTTGACAAAATTTATGGTATTGTTACCGCCATAACTAAAACAGTTATTCCAACGTAATTCTTTTATTGTTATCATTGCTCCAAAACTTTCGCTTATTTAAAAAACCTAATTGTTCTATTAATAGTATTATATCAACAGCATTATCAAATTCTAGTTGCCAATGATCTTGCGTACCATGCTTACGTTCAGCAAGTATTCTAGCAACATAGTAAAAATTAGGATGATAATCTGTGTTAATCATGCTCTATCTTATCCAGTTGATTTTGTACTTCTAATACAGCTTTATCAATAGTAGTTTGTGGAAGTTGTAGTATATACTGTAAATACTCTCTGACTTCTTCTACTAGTGTCATATCATTATCTAGCATAAGCTGTACATCACTACTACGCTTAATTACCTTTTTATCAATAAGATCGCTATCTTCAAGTTCGCCTAACTCTTGCAAATCGCCTTCAACTTGATAAATTGTGTGGTGATAAGGTGTAGGCGGTTTAGGGTCGCCAGCACCAACTGTTTTTCTTATTAGTTGTGGCACTTCTAGTTTTAGCCAATTATGTTTTAGTGTTTCTGTATCTAGTAATATGACGCCAGTGTCAACAACATCTCTATGAAAACTAGTGGTGACAGGACTACCAGGATACAAGATATTACGCTGACAATTTTCATAACTGTGTAAATCTCCGGCTAGTACAATGTTCCAACTATTAAATATATCTAAATTAATTTCTGGTGTAACATGTGGAGGTATTTCACCACGAACATGTGTGCATAAAATTCTACCACCATCTGACCAAGGATTGTTTTGTTCAAAGTCTTTTAGTTTGTTGTAAGGAACAAACTCTATACCATAGTCGCTATAGTAGTCGTCAATAACAATAACATTACGTTTATTGCTTAGCAAGTTTGTGGCTTTAGCAAGATTAGTCATAAATGTAGTAGATTTTTTAACTGCTTCATGATTACCACTGTAGATTATAGTTGGTATTTTACAAATGCTAATTAAATCAAAATATACTTCTAGTTCGTCCATACTAGGCAGTTTGTCAAATACATCCCCACCTATAACAAATACATCGGCTTGTTCTTGCAGTTTTTCAAACTGTTGCCATAAGAGATTATAACGATTTCTAGCCCAATCAACAGGAACATTTTTTTGACCTAATTTTATATGAATATCTGCTGTAAAAAGTATTTTCATTATTTTTCCTGTGATGAAAAAGCCCAGTAACTTTCATTACTGGGCCTTTGATTAACCTAATTCCTTAACGGCTTCTTGCTCGCTTTCACTGCCTTCATCTTCATCGCCTTGTTGGGCAATCTTTTCTAGCAATGCTTTGACTTCATCTGCTGTAGGTCTAGGAAACTTTTCATCAATGTTTTGTGCGTTATCTGCTAATGCTCGTTCTTCGGCACTTAGTGCTCGTGGTTTGCAACGTAGAACTTGTAGTGTGTACTCAACATTAAATGGAAGCGGGCCAGTTTTTTGACGCTTAAATACAACATCCCAACCTGTATCATAGTCGGTAGGATCTCCTAAATCTTCGGCAGCTGTAACAATCTGTTCAAATAGCTTCTTTTTAAGATTTAGTGCTTTGACCTTGCCATCCTTAGGATCAATACAGTTAATTGAGTAGCTCCAACTGCAACGTAGGTCAGGATAGTAATCAGCTACATGATCTTTTTCAAGATTATCAAACTTTTCCTTTTCCCGACTAAAAGCCAGGCACTCTACAGGAATGTCTTTGTTGTTAGTACCTTTAAGCCAATAGATATAACGTGGAAGAACACCGCCAATTAATCTAACTGTATTCTCGCCATCTTTATATTCATAGCTTTCTACTTTATTTGATAGTGCTTTACCTTTTGTTTGTTTAAAACTAAGTGCCATTTTATTCCTCGTATTTGAAGTATATTTTGTTGTTTTTTGTTGTTAATAGCGGATTGTATTTTATTACTTGTAAATTTAGGTCTGGAAAATAACTTAAGTCTAAATATGTGTAGCCTAAATCTTTATATTGCTGATAACTTCTACGTGCCGCTAACTGTATATACTGTGCTTTAAATAGTATATCTGTATTACGATCAAAAAATAGTTGTGCTGGTTCTATTAAAAAACAGCTGCCACCCTTTAAGTCATACTTAAATCTTTTGTAGTAATCTTCTAAAATTTCTACAATTTTTACTTGATCACCATTAGCTAGCTTTTCAAGCTTGGCTAGGTTAAACATAAAGACTTTTCTTTGATTCATAATATATTATACCATAGTAGACTAACCACAGCAAGTTAAAATTTCTATACCGATAAGATTTTCCAACCTTTACGCACGTATAGTCCAAGCCTATCATTATTTTGTTTCTTATCAGCCCAGCCACTAAATTGAATGTCTACTACTATGGGTTGCGGTTTATCTGGATATGGTCGCATAATGCGTCCTACAATTTGTTCTAGTAAACTATCGTTGCTCATAGGCACTGCTAGTATAACGCAACTAAGTGCGTTGATTGATATTCCTTCGGCAAAGATTTGGCGGCTACCAGCAATGCACATTTTTTCTCTGTTAAGGATTTGTTCTTTGGCATATTGCCTTTCTTCATAGCTGGTGTCGCCAGTAACCAACAAACACGTTTCTCCAACATATTCCTTTACAGCCTCCAAAAATTCTACGCGATCTGCTACTACTAGTACACTATGACCTGCTTGGATGTGATAGTTAGCAGTAGCACTGATAAACTTTCTATAATATTCGTTTTGTGTTAGGTCATTAATTTTTTCTACCCAAGTTACATTGGGTTTTAGTATAAGATTACTTTTTACTAAGTGTACTAATGGATTAATAGTGTTAGCTTGTTTTGGACGGAATATAGTATCACCAAAATAATCATTAAAAAATATGTGTTTACCATCTTTGCGCTCCATAGTACCACTAAGCGCCAATCTATAACGAGCATAAAAACTATCTATAGTTTGGCTAAAAGTTGTAGCAGGACAATGATGTGCTTCGTCTAGGATAATTGTGCCAAATTCTTTATTAATCCTATCCAGATATTTAACAATACTTTGTACATTCCCTACAACTACAAAGTGATCTTCTACATCATAGAAACCGCTGCCTATAATACCAGGCTCATGACCAAATAGTGCTCTAACTTCATCGCACCATTGATCACGTAGTGCAGTAGTATGTGTTACTATTAGTGTTTTTTGTCCCCACTTGCGTGCAATATGTAGTGCTGTAAATGTTTTGCCCCAACCTACTAAGGCATTAATAAAGCAAGTATCATTAGCACTATTATAAATTTCTAGCTGATCCTCTCGCAAACTATATTTGGGTGTAGGAAAAGGTACCGGATTTAACACACGCTTATCTACTACTTCATAACCATCAGGTATTAAATCTGTTCTACCTTGTGGCACACTAAGTATGCCTTTTGGCAACAATCTATAATTTTTAATGGTTTCTACTACACTAAACTTTTTACTGCCTGTATTCTTTTTAAACTTGTAGGTTAAACTATCCATGATAAACTTGGCGTTTAGCCTACCAGGATCGTCCATATAAATCCTGTTAGTTATAATAGCTTTCACACTAGTCTCCATGTAGTTTCAATTGGTTCACTATAGTAGCCGTAGAGTAAGTTGCATCGGTTATAGTGTAGTATACCAGCATACAATTCATACTCTTTGGGAACTTGCAGGCTTTTAAATCTTTCAGACAGACCCTCAACCTCTAAAACACACCCTATCCCACTGGCAGGCAAAACTTGGGTAATCCTGTATGTAGCCAGTTTGGCGCGTACAAGTTTTTTGTGCTGAAATACCTGTCCCACACTATCAATAAACCAAGTCGTTGATTTTGCCAGCTTAATTACGTCTTGTAGGAAGTATATTGCTGACCCAATTGGGTGTAGTTTTACCTTTTGCTGTTTTAACATTAGTCTACGTAAGCCAAGAGTAGGCTTGTCTACACCACGATCATCTACGATTCTGTACCGATTAAACGGTTTAGGGTCGTCTTGATCCACATATTCGCTACTATAGAAGGTTAGTTTACCATGAGTGTACGGCTCTTTTTCACCCAATCTAAATACGGGCCAAACTAAGCTCGCCAGCCCTATAGGTTTCCTCAAAACTGCCGAAACTGTAGTCATCGCCTATGTCCTGATCAACGCCAATAGGAAATCCACTAATATTACAGCCCCAGTCATATTGTGTAGATTCGCGTAGTATGTTACAGTATTCATCTACGTCGCTGTCCTTAACAAGTGCCACGATTGAGTCATGGACAAGCATGAAGATTCTTGCGTCAAGTTTACGCTCTCTAATTGTTCTAGCAGTTTCAATAGCTCCGAGTAAGTTAACGTCGCTTGCAAGCGATTGGATTTCCGAATTAATTCCACTACGTACTTCGTGGGCTGCGATTCCTTTGTCACTGCTGAATACGTTAGGTAGGCGTCTTTTTCTGCCAAAAAAGCTGTAAGTATATCCATTCTGTTCAATAAATTGTTTTCTAGTGTCAAGCCACTGCTTTAGTTTTTTAAATGTTGTAAAATACTGTTTAATATCATCACGAGCACGTTCTACTGGATAATGCTGGCCTGTTGCTTTAGTAACTGTTACACTAACCTTATCTGCTCCTGAACCGTATAAGATGCCGAAACTGATAGCCTTAGCACTTTGACGCATATCAGGATACATTTTCTTTACCTGCTCGACTTCGCAAGGTAAGTCAAACACCATTTTAGCTATACTACTGTGAAAGTCACCACCATCAGTAAACACTTTTTGTAGATTCTTATCACCACTCAACACAGCAGCATAGTACATTTCAGCGGTTCTTAAGTCTTGCGAAACAATCTTATAACCCGCTGGAGCCTTGATACACCCTTTGATGATTGGGTCGTCTCTAGGTATTTGTTGTGCATTAAACTTTCCACTACTAGATAAACGACCACTAGTGGTAAAGATAAGATTAAAATTAGTACGTATCCTATCATCACGATCCAGCTCAGGAAGTATTTTATGTATATATGTATTCTGGATTTTTGATAGCTTTCTGACCTGTAGTATCGCTTTAGGAAGTTCATGTTCTTCACTTAATTGTTCTAGGACTTCTGCATCTGTTGAAATAGCTCCTGTGGCTGTCTTTTTACCAGTTGGTGTTAGGCCTAGGTAGTCAAATAATATTGATCTCAATTGCATAACACTATTAGGATTGAAGATTTTGCCTTCATTCTTTTCAAATAGTTTTACCTCATCAAATGTGTAAATGTGCTCCTTAGCCTCTTGAATCTTTTCACTAAGATACACATCAGCTAATTGCATACGCTCACGACTAATAGGAATACCTACTTCTTCCATATCCATTAGGAATAGTGTGCCTGGAATTAATATTTTGGTATATACTCTGTGCAATTTATCATTATTCTGCACAATAGGCCAAAACTTGTTAAATAGTTCTAGGGTGACTGCTGTGTCTATTGAAGCATATTCACTGATAATGTCAAATGGTATTAAGTCGTAGGTAAAGTTCTCGTTGAGCACACCATGTTGACGACAATACTCCTTCTTAAATTCATCCAGTTTAGCGTCATAGTCTCCATAGTCAGTATACTTTAGTGCTAATTCTTTTAGGCCATGATTATCTGTTTCATCTAAAACATAGTGCATAACCATGGTATCGTGTACACGACTACGATCAAACTCTAGGTCTAAGTGATACTTCAACATTTTGTAGTCAAATTTCATATTATGAAATACTATAGTAAATTCACTACAAATTTTTTGTAATAATAGTGCGTTAGTTTCGCCTAGGCAATCACAGCTAATATAACGTCCATGATTAGGTTTATAGCTAATACTAACACCAAGCACATAACCATCTCTGGGATATAAGCCTGTAGTTTCCGTATCAATTGCAACTACTCCTTGAGCGTTTTCTAATACTTCTGTTAAGAATTCGTGGGCTTCTTGCTCACTATCAATGCCACGAAAATCACCAGTTTTAGTACCCTTAATCTCACCAGCAATATGTTTGTGTATTTTATCTACAGCACGTTCAAAATCTGGTTTACCTTCTGGCTTAAACGCAAGCATAGCTGGATTACTAATAGGTATAAATTTATCATTTATAAGTTGACCGGCATAGTTTGTAACGCTAGTAATTTTACCGTACTCTTTAGCCGCTTCAGCGCCTACCAAGATCACTAAGTCATAGAGATCGGTATCTATATCTAAGTCCACATCTTTTTTTAGCAATTTAGTAATTGGCTGTGAACTCATATGAAATAGCTCAAAGTCAAACTTAAAATATTGCTCATATTTAGTGCGGCTAGGTGCTTTATCAATTACGGCTATTTTCATTTTGTGGTATATTCCTTAATGCTGTGTACTTCTATTTGATCTAATTCACCAGGATCAACACCATCTGGTAATTTAATTATTTCTACAACGAATTCTTCTTGTTCTATAATTGGTTTAAGTTGTTTTGCTGCTTTTTCACCTGCTTCATCGCCGTCAAATAAGATGTATACGTGCGTAACGCCTTGTGCTTTAAATGGTAAGAGTTTTTGTTTTGCATAATTTTGTAGCGTATTTGTTCCAAAACAGCATATTGCATTGTGCAAGCCTTTATCGTAAAGGTTTAACATATCAAAGATGCCTTCCACAAGAATTATAGATTTTTGTGGTTGTTCTAAGTAGCTAGGATATAGCGGCATTTCTACACCACTAGGATAATTTATATATCTAGGATTACCATTACTTAGAGTATGTCTGGCAACAAATACTTGTATTTTATCAGTAACGTCACTAATAGGAAATACTACTCTATCAGATAATTTTTCTACTTGATTAGTATAAAAAGCACCAAAATGCTTTAGTGTTTGTGCACTGATTCCACGAAATGGTTTTGTCCAAGGAGTATATCCTTGTGGCAGTTCTTGTTCTGTGCTTGTTCTGAGTTCAAATAATTTTTTCTTAAGATTGGCAATTCTAAGCGGTACAGGATTAGTAAAAACTCCAAAATACTTAAAAATATTAGTTTTAAATCCACAACTAAAACAGTGTGCTACACCACTAACCCGATCAATTCGAAAACTAGGATTAGTATCTTCATGATCTGGGTTTAAGCATTTGGTTAGGTAATCACGGCCACTAACTGTAAAAGCTAAGCTATTATTTTTTAATAGATCTAGTACTGGATCGCTCATTTTATGTATGCCAAGGTAAATCTGCTGCGGTATCGTCTTGTTTTAAATCTTGTTGTTTCTTTGTTGCTCGTTTAACTGTTTCTTTTTGTTCTGGTCTATCTATGCTTTGCGGACTGATTCTGAGTGTTTCCCAATCTATGGGACAAGTAAATTTCATTTCTTTGCCACCACGAATCTTAGTTGTTTCGAAACTAACTGCATTAGTACTTTTATCGTGTGCCTCCATGACTAGTGCAATATCTGCTGCATCAAGAATACCTTTAGCAAATCTTGCCTCACCACTAGCATCAATTTGATATGGACTTACTAATACTACTTCATACTTTCTAGCCAAGTTTTTTAACTTTTTACTTACTTCAATTTGAGGCTTCCAGTCATACATATCACTGCCTTCAATAACAATCTGATTTAGGTAGTCTACAACTACTACTTGTAATTTTTCACCAAACTTGGCTTTTGCTTTGCCTATGTGTAGATCAATACTACTGATTGTTAAATCTCTGTCATCAACTATAATCATTTGATTGTCTGGTTTTAATTGATGATTTCGCACTAGTGTTTCTTCAAACTTATATCTATCACGATGCCGCATAAAATCTAAGACTGTTTGATCCGATTCTTCAAACATACCTGCTCTAGCTTTTACTACTTTTAACACTTCTTCGTCTGTTAACTTGTTTTGCTTTAATCGCTGTAAATCAACACTAGCTAGAATACTTAGATTGCGTTCCATGACTTCATAGGCTGTCATCTCTATTGAAAAGTATAGAGATGAAAAACCATTTTCATACTGATTAATAAAAATGTTGCTACTAGTAATAGATTTACCGCTGCCTCGCTTACCGCCGATGAGTATAAGTTCCTGCCTAGCGACGCCACCAAGAACAGCATCAAAAGTGTTGTTAAGTCCAAGATAAACACGTTCTTTTTCCAATTCATTAGGATGCCTAAACATCATTATGTCAGCCATAGTAAAGACTTTTTCACTAGTATGCGTCTTTTCTTCTATGGTCATAGATATTGTAGCTAAATTTTCTTTTATCTCATTGCTATCATATAGTGGTAATTTATCTACAAATTTATCTAGTAATTTTACTGTTTCGTTTTGTGTATATTGATCTATTAACGCATCTAGTGCTACTTCAGCACTAACATCAGGAACTTCCGTTAGCCGGAGAGTTGCTAACATCTTAGACGCTGGACCCTCCCTTAACGTAAGTGTTAAATCGTCGAACGAAGGTACACTATTGTACTTTTCGTAATGTTTTGTGATTACACTATAAAGAGAGCTGTACGCAGGGTCTAAAAATACTAGCTTAAGCCGTGCCCATAATTCTAGGTTTTGCTCTGCTAGTAGTTTATGTAAGACTACTGCACTTGTATCCAAGTTTAACCTACTTTCGATTCATTATCTATAATTACCTGGTCTATAATCTCTGTTACTTTATATAGTACTTCTTCTCTTAATCGTTTAATATCTTGCTGATAGCCAGCATCTCGTTCAAATAACAAGCTAAGTTGTTCGTGTGTTACTAATTGCTGTAAGCCAAAGTAAATATGGTCATAGGCCATTGTTGACTCAGGCATTACTTCTACTGTAGCAGATTTTCCATAGTTATGTACCGCTTGTTTTACCACTTCTTCAATAGTAAAACTTTCATTATCATGGTAAGTAATTGTTACCTTCATCTGTTAGCCCAAAAGTATAAAAGGCCGGGAGCTCTTCAAAACTCCCAGCCTGGATTAACAATCTGCTAATTAGGCAGCTTTTTTACCATCTGCCTTGTCGCGCTTTGCTGCACCATCATAGTCAGCAACTTTAATTCCACGACGAGTTAACAGAGTCTTAAGACCACGCTCAGTTTTATCAACTGCAGCTGCGATTTCAGCAACTGTCATTGCATGAATCTTAGCACCAAGAGCTACAACAGGATCAACTTGCTCTTTGGCATAGCTGTTCTTTTGTGCAGGAATCTTAGCAATTTGACCCTTGCGAGTAAGGCTAAGAGCTTTACCACGAACGCTTGCAACTGATTTGTTAAGTGCAGTAGCAATATCTTCAATAAATGCGCCACGCTCAGCCATTTGAATAAATTTGGCTTCTTCACTATCGGTATAAGTACGAGCAATTTCTACTTTTTCTGCTGGCTTAACACTACCAGTTAATTCTAGTGCTAATAACTTGCCTTGGATTTGTTTTGCAGTAAACTTGCCATCCATAAATTGTTCAGCAATTTGCTTGTAAGTAAGTTCGCCACTATTGCTAATAACAAACTCCGCAAGTTCTGCACCTTCATCTTCGGTAAATGCACTAGTTTTTTCTTTGGCCATGCTAGCTACTTCAACTTCTAGTTGACGCAATTTGCTAGCTACGCTACGTGGAGTAAATCCTTCACCAAGTGATTCAGCTGCTGTTTCAACAGTGTTAGCACTAACAGGACGTTGCGATCCAACAAGTTTCATAAGTTGATTAACAGTAGCTTCAGACCATTTTTTTGCTTTTTCAGTCATTGTTTATTTCTCTTAAAAAGTTATCTAAGTTTGTGATGATTTTAATGCCGAGTTCTTCGGCTTTTTTACGTTTTGTACTACTTTTACCTTCTTCATCTACCAAATAGTCCGTAGTTTTTGTTACAGATTCTACTACACGAAATCCATATTCTGTTAGTTGCTTATAGGCTTCGGCTTTTGTTTTATAAGAAGATAGTTTACCGGTAATACACACTGATTTTGCTTCATTATGTATTTCAGGTTTTTCACTGCGAAATGAAAAGGGTAAAAACTCCCTCATTTCAATGAAATCAGTTTCTAGCCAGGCTAGTAGATTTTGTGTTACTTTATCTCCTAGCCCCGCCTGTTTGCAAGTTTCTAAGTTGATTTCGCTAATATGATTAACTACACTACAAATTTTTGTACTAGCTGTGTTACCTACTAACGGAATACTCATACTAGCTAATATTTGATCTAATGGGGCACTACGGCTGCGATCTAATTCACCAATTAATTTTTCAGCAATTTTTTGACTACCTAATTGGGCTGCTATTTGATCTAGGTCTAAATAGTACAATTCTGTAATATCTGCTAATTCAAGTTTTTCAATAGTTTTTGTTCCCATACCTTTGATGCCCATTGTCTTGCAAAAGTGTTCTACACGCTTAAGCAACTGAGCGTCACAAGCCTGATTGCGACAAAATAATTGGTCATTTACCAATTCTAGTTTGTAATTACAACAAGGACAATGTGTTGGTATTTCTATTTTCATATTGATTTATCAACTTAAGATATTATTATACAGTATTGAGTATTTGTTTACAAGCTAAAATTTAGTTTACCCCTAAGCTGTAAAATTATGCATCAACTTTGTGCAGTATGCAAGGTATAATTTCTCCAGCACGAGCAACTGCTACAGTATCGCCAATTTGTAAGTCTAGGGCTTCTATAAATCCAGGATTATTAAGTGTTGCACGGCTAACTAGGGCATCACCAATATATACTGGTTCAAGTATGGCTGTTGGAGTCACTTTGCCAGTTTTACCAACATTCCATTCAACACCTAATAGTTTAGTTTCTACATGTTTAGCACGTTCCTTGCGAGCATAAGCACCACGAGGATGCTTGCTAGTATAACCCATTTCTTGAAACTTGAAGTTATCATTTAGTCTCACTACTATTCCGTCACTAGGATATATTTTGGCTAAATCTGGTTCTAGTACTGTGTTGAAACCTAATAACTTAAGATACTCCATCTCATCTGTCCACAATTGGTAGTGACTTGGAGTAACTTGATAAGCAAAAAACTCCAGAGCTCTAGTACGAAACTCTGCCACATCTTTAAGATTTAAGCTGCCCGCGGCATAATTTCTAGAATTTTCTACGTGTAGTGGAGCTACAATCTCGCCAGTAATTTGTACTGTTAAATTGTTGTTTAACTGTAGTGGAACTAAGCCACCGTGTTCGTACATTTTATCTGTAATAATTTGACCCTCAACGCCATCACCACGAGTAAGTGCTTGTATAAGCATACCATTATCATATACTAAACTAATAGCTGCGCCATCAAGTTTAATACTTGTAGTAACGTCTAAGCCAGCTAATGGATCAGGCTTGCCATCATCTTCATAGAACTTTTGTAGGCTATACATTTGGTACAAGTGTTTTGCTTTTTTACCGTGTACAGCAGCACCAACCTTGTTATAGCCAGAACCTTCTGCTAATATATCAAATATATAGTCACTAATAGTGGGCTTACCGGCATAATAGGCTTCACTTGCTTTATCTAATAATTTGTGTAATTTATTCATAAATAATATTTTAGCAGTTTAGGGTATATGTTTCAAGTTATTTTTTTACTATCTTATCATGAAAGAATTTAATTACTTCTTCGCCTTCAGCACTAGCACAAATATCTAATAAGCCGTAGATTAATTGATGTATATTTTCTATACTAGCCGGAATACTAACGCCTTCACGACTTGGAATCCATTCACCTTCATAACTTAAAAAATATTTGCGTAGTTGTATGTAAGTAACTTCTCTAAAATCATTGACTACTAAACGGACTTGAAAGCCTTTTTCCAAGTTCTCTTCTATTAGTCGCTCATAGAGAATATTACTATCCATCTTTAGCCTCAGTAATTATTGTAGGTACTTTTGTTATGATAGGATACTGCTTTTTATAAACAATACCAAAATTATTGACTATAGCTGCTAAATATTGTCCATCTAGTATTGAAAAGTAATTTTCTATCAATTCTTTATGTAAGTCTCTAGATTCTGTGCATTTGCCCCACCACCATGCGGCAATAGCTTTTTGAAATATTAAACCATGTTTGCCCGGATACTCTTCAATATTTAACAGTTTAGGGTCTTTGTCTCCTGTAGACAACATTAAGCCTAAATTAGCGTAAGTATAACTAGCTACCCAGTCTTGACTCCATTCATAATTTCTACTTAAAAAGTAGTAAGCTTCTGGTCTGTTTGGACAAATAGTTATTGCATGCCCATATACAGTTCTAACCGTATGTTTTCTATGACCAGGTACTTCTAAACAACGCGCGCCTTTTATTAAAGCATAATATTGCGTATCTACATTTTCTGATCTATCAGCTGCTCTTAAATAAAATGAAAAAGCACCTGCATATTGTTTATGCAAGTAGTAATAATCAGCCATTTCTAAATTATTTTGATCATTTTCTGGATCATTAGAATATTTTGCAAGCAAATAATCTACCACGTTTCTAAACATATTTGTTCCATAAGTGTAGCCGGTACTTTTAACAGATAAGAGCAATTATCTTGAAAACCAAAACTAAGTAAAAAATCATCTTTGTACTTAGTCATACCAGTACAAAATTCAATTTCTCCTCCTAAAAAACTAAACTCATTGGTCCACCTATTTTGAGTCCAGTCATTATTCCAAAATATAAAGCAATGCCTATAAGTAGCATTTTTTGCGCCGATTTCTGATTTATATAAATTAACTGTATGTACACAAGCAAAACTATAGTCTTTATTTAACCTAATTACTTGAGAACCGCCACGAAAGTCTTTATAAAAATATCTATACTCTCCTGAATGTATAGTTGTAGTTTTTACTGTATCTAAATTAACTTTAACTATTTCACTAGGATTGCACCACTTCATATAATGAAATGGCATTTCTTGAATTGGCATCCAATTTTTTTCACAATAACTATTATTGTCGCCAGTACTGGGAATTCTAAATCTATCGGTTTCTCTAACTACTTCTCCGTCGATTTCAATAGTAGACATTTCCATTCTACCTTCTCCATGCGGAGTTGTATCTCGTCTTACACCAGTTCCATATAGTTTATTATTCCAACGAATTAGTCTAACATCTTCTAAACCTACAAATTCCCAAATAGGTCTAACATCTAACTTGCTAGTATCTATTTTAGATGTTTTTTCAATTTCCAGTGATTGTTTATTTAATTCGCACAAATAGTTTGTTGTTGTTAGGGTCATATCATGTTCTGGATTTAGATATGTTAGTGGTCCCCACTGCGAATCAAATCTACATTTTTCTGAATGATATAGCGTATACTGGCAATGTCTAATATTTACTAATAATTTATCCATTACTTCGTCATAGTATACGCTTGGATTAAATATTCCTGTACCATTTGTATATTTAAAATCTAAAAATAATGGTACTATTTGTCCACCATTATCTAACGCATATTTTACAAAATTAGTCATTATTTACCACAAATTAGCATAATATCAGTTGCCGAATACTTATTCTGCATACCAAGCTCAATACATGCTTGCTTACTAGCATGACTAGCTGCCATTGGGCCGCCAATCATTAGCACAAATGCTACTATAAATATGATTACGCCAATTGCGCCCTCTTTAAAGGTACTGCTCATACTGCTACTCCAATTTTTCTTAAATGTTCTAAGCTGGCTAGTTCGTAAGCTGGTTGCCAGCACCACTGTAGCCAACGCTCGCTGAGTAGCCACATTGAGTACACATACCCATGTTTAGGGTCAAGTTTTTCCGTTTTAATCTTAGCCATGCTATCATAGCGGGCACTATATACTACTTCACCAGGTTGGAATCTGTCACGCACTGCACCATCTGGTATTAGCTGTGGTGTAAAGTAGTTATGGCCCGGTTGTCGAATTGGCACACTATTATCTTCTAATACTTGCTTGATTAGGTGTGAGCCACGATAGGTCATTTTACTAATAGATTCAATAGTAGCACCAGCTAAATATTCCTGAATAATACTAGCTCGTTCATTATCAGTAATCGGCTTGCCACGAAGTTTTGCTTTTTGTTCAGCAATACGTTGTTGCTTCTGCCTAAATTCTTCAATAACACTAGCAAGTCTAGTAGTGTTATAGGCCATACCAAGCATTTGACAAGCATCTTTTTTAGTAATAGGCTTGCCATCTTGTGGTTCTAGGAGTTTTATAACTTTAGCAATGTTTGCATCAGTCATCTTTTCCAACTCAAGATCAGTTTTGCGTCGCTTTGCCACTCGTTTCTCCAGAAGTAAAAGGCGGCACTAGGCCGCCACAATTATGCTGCTTTTAATACTTGGGTAAAATAAACTGCTGCTTTACCAGTTAGTTTGCCTAAAATGTCATCATCAATAGGCCCGCCCTTTGCTTCAATAGCTGCCTTGAGTTCAGCAATGCTAGTTTCTTTAGAGACGCGCTTACTACCTTCGCCTGACGCAGTTTTAGTTGTCTTAGCTGAACCGGCACTGGGGTCTTTCTTAACATAAACGCCAGCCTGTACGAGCACCATGCGTACCCCATTAGGTGACATTTCAATTTCTTCTGCGATGTCTTTGCAGATTTCAGTTGAATTTTCAGGTGTTGGGCCTGCCTGTTCATACATTTCAATAACTTTAGCTTTGAGTTCATCTGTCCATGCACTTTGAGTTGCCATAATATTCCTTTAGTGTAAATTTGTATTGGTTGTTGGATTAAGTGTTTTTATAAGGTCTTGTTGTAATAATTTATTATACATAGCTTCGTTACTTGCTACAATCATGTATAATAGTTCAGAAGGTATTAAACTGTCTGGTAATTCAGCCAATTGCTTTTCTTGTTCTATGCATATTTGCTCTAGCTTGAATCGTAATTCCACACAAGTTTTTACTGTTTCATGAAGTTGAACGCTTTCCCATATCCTAAACTGTTTAGACATAGTCTACTTGAACATCTGTCATAGATTCTGGTTTAAATCTACGATAGTTGTGTTTAAGATCAAAATCGCCAAGAAGTTGCATAGTTTCTTCATGTTGACGACGACGTAGTTCTCCCATACTTTGGGTAAATTGGACGAAGGTTTGCTCATCAAGATTACTAACATCCCACCCTTCAATAAATTTGTTGGGAGTTACAAGCTCAATAACTGCACGTTTGCTAACCGAACCATCTTGTTTAGTGTAAGTAAATTCAAGTAGTTTCACTATATGTTTTTCCTTATCAATTGAAATAATATTATACACTGTTAAACATAAGAAATCAATAAAAAATTTTTAGTCTTGTTTTAAGATTTCCTCTCGCAACGCGTCACGAAAGAGTTTAGCATGACGTTCGCTAAAAAGTGCTATAAATATAGTAGGAGCTATAAAGGCAGAAATAACAATGTATACTACAGAGCTAAGTACAGGACTATTTGTAAAAGTATTATTTACCGCCTTCTTTTTAGCTTCTGTAATTATTGGCATATAATAAAATAGCCAAGCACATATACTAGTTGTCAAAGCAAATACTAGATATGCGATTATCCAATCCATGTAGGTCTACCTTGTCTATCATGTGCCCTAGCACCAATGCTAAAACTAACTTTGCTAGTTTGATTGACTTTTATTAGACCTGTGGCTTTGTTATACGTATTTAATGCCTCTTGTTGAATTTTATGATTAGCATTAAACATATCTATATTTACTTTACCTGTAAACTGCTTAAATAGTTGTGCTATACGAATTGTTCCTGGAGTCCAAAAAGGAGCTTTGGGAGTTTTGCGGCGATATTTAATATTGTCTAGTGCTCGTTCAGCACATTTATCACTTGGATGTTTTTTTAAGTGTCGATTAAGTTTCTTTTTACGATTAACTTCCCACACTTTATTACTTTGGTATCTAGACCAATAATTTTGATCACTTTTACTACTAGTTTTACCTTTTGCCATCTATACCTCAATATAATTAATCAATGCACGCCATTCATCCCAGATCCAGTCCTGCAATTGTTCTGGGCTAGACCAAATAAGCGCCTCTACATCAGGATTGTCTAGAAAATATAACATGGCATCTAACTCATCGCTGCCATAGACAATGTCTAGTTCAATGCCATCACCACTATCTTCCTCACAATAAGCAATAACAAATTTTCTATCCTGTGTTTCCATAACCTTTCCTGTATCAAAGAATATATATTATAGCAATTTATGTACAACTTGTCAACATAATTTTTTTAGAACAAAAAACCCAGCTTAGGCTGGGTTTTGGTATTTTGGTGCCCCCTCACGGAGTCGAACCGCGCACCAACGGATTATGAGTCCGCTGCTCTAACCATGCATGAGCTAAGGGGGCCACTTAATCTTTCTTATCCAAATAGTAGCTATTTGTTTTATACCACTAATAACTTGATCACCACTATGTTTAGTTAATTTATTAGTGTCTTTGTCATAATCATATTCGAAATACAATAGTTTTCCAGCTTTAGGAGCTATTGATTGATTTAAAAGAGGAAAGGTTGTATTTCCTCCACTAAAATTATCATTTAAATAAAGTATAGTAGTTATTACTCTATTATTATCTTGCAAATCTTTATCAGAGAAATAATCCCAATGATCTTGATAGAATTGATTAGGTTCATATCTAGTTAATTGAACATCTTCGAATCTTGAACTGCTAATATTAAAAAATTCAGAGATTTTTGTATAAATTAATCTTATTTCTATAGGTATAGTAATATTTTTTAAATTAACAAATACGGTTGAACTAGTTCTAATATCGGTAAAACGTGTAGAACTAGTTTCAGCATTCCAGCCTTTGCTTTTACGCCACTTCCATCTAAAATTTACAATATTACTACACTGTTCGGGAGAAATAAAATTATCTATTGTAACTATTAGTGGTTTATTATTAATAATTGATAGCAACGTTAAAATCCTAATTACTAGTTCTTTCTAATATTGTTAAACCATTATTATTAGTTCTATGCTCTTTAATTTTCCAGGCGGAATTTTTTGATAAAAATTCCATTATAGCAGGAAGTAATCCTTTTGATGTGCCATTTTCGCCTATAGTACCAAAAGTTTCGGTATCATGCAAAACCAAATACTTTTTAGCTTTATCAGCATGTAATTCTAATTCTTGTTTTAATTGTTCATAAACATGCCAAGTATCTATAAATAATAGATCCGTTTCTTCAATATTAATATTTAGTACATTTGCTTGAATATAATTCACGTTTTTTCCAGCATTTTTTGCTACTCTAAATAGCTCAAATACTTGTGGATTTAGTTCCAAATCATAAGCTACTACTTTATCACAGGAATATAAAAACGCTCTAGTACTTTGTCCAGTTTTTGTACCCATTTCAATAACGGAACTACACTGCTGAGCTAGTTCTCTTAAAATAGGTAAGTGTTCGTGTATATCAGTTTGTTGATTACAAGCACTAGTATATTCCTGCTGTAATATATCAACATTATCAATATTTTTCTCTGGTATTAAAAACTGTTTTACAACTGGATAAATAAATATTTCTTGTGGTAATAAATCTAACTGGTAAGGTTTTAAAATAGTATCTACTTGGCCGCAAGGAGCAATTTTTCCGGCTTCGGGTTCCTCTTTGTGTAATTTTGCCATTTCGGAACTATTGTAGTAGTTTCCTTTGATAAAATTAACTTTATCATTGTAATAGGTAAAAGAAGTACGCTTTATTTCTCGTTTTTCAACTCCACCCATCCAACTAAAATACCAACCTAAATCTTCTACTCGTTTATTATCTACGTGCATATACGCTACAGGAAACACACTATCTACATCTGATCTTATTTGATTAGGAGTACTTTTTAGTAAATGAGATTTAGTACACATAAATACTTTATTATCCCACTTTTTAAAGTTATTATCTATTGTATATACTCGCAAATCAGCCTTACCTTCTAGTAATACTAAAGGTAATTTAATTATATGATCTTTATGTTGTACTACTGTATCAGCTATCCAGTTTATATATTTAGGTGCTACAATTTCTTCAATATCGCTAACTATAAATAGTGTATTTTCGTCAGATTCTTCTAACTTAGATAACAAAGAATCTTTTTGTAATCTTTCCCTGGCTCTAGCTCTTATTGAATCATGAGTTTTATTATCATTGTTATTTTCATAAGAATTTATGACATCAATAACTTGCACATTTAAATCTTCATCTTCAGGAATATCTAAGCTAATTATTTCTATTTTTTCTTTAGGTAGATTTAGCTCTTTAATTCTAGCACTGAGTTTAGCTTCATTTGCTAACCCACTAGGAGTTTTATTGGGTTCGCAGATTATAAATTTATCTACATGATTTTTTAATACGTTAATTCTTAATTGTAATAACTCTTGACTTGTTTTATCAAAATAGGTAAAAAAGTCTATGATTTGTTTATGCATATAATACTCTTTATGGTACTCAATAACAGATTTGAACTGCTGGCCCTCTCGGTGTAAGCGAGACGCTCTACCATTGAGCTACTATCGCGTGGAGCGGAATATGGGTCTCGAACCCATGACCTTAACTTTGGCAAAGTTACGCTCTACCAACTGAGCTAATCCCGCACTCGAATTAATTCTACTTTTATAAAATTATGTTTGTCTAAAAACCAACGTAAATAATAACGCGGTTTATCTATAAGATTAACATATTCTAGTCGTTCCACTCGTCATCTTCACTGTCACTATCAGTGCTATCATTAGGATGTGTACTAGTAACTACTAGATCAACTCCTGTATGACTATCCAATTCATCAATTAATTCTGCTAATAATTTTAGTAATCTGCTGTGATCGTAATGATCTTCGGCATCGCAGTTAAAACTAACTTCTAAGTTATGTGTTGTAAGCTGTAAGTGCATAAAATACTCCAAGTTGTTGTAGCGGCGGTTGATTGGTTAATAAGGCCAACCGCCAAAACCCCACTTAGCTTATGCAGCTAAGGCGTAAACTTCATCATTTGCGTTTACTTTAGTTTGCTTGATTTACGGTCATCGCCTACCGAGTTGTCCACTTTAGTACTCTTCACCATGTCGAAACCATGACTGGCCCATCAGAAGCACTCTGGGATGCCGTTTTCGCATCTCGCTGGTAATGACCAAGACCTACATCAGAATGCTTTTGGTGGACCAGGCGGGAATCGAACCCGCGTCCACAATGTTTTTCCTTCTATATCATACAACTATAAAGTTTGTACTATTTCACGAATACGTTCTTCTAAAACGCTGATAGCAGTATTATAGTGACCACCATCATGATCCATAGATTTATACTTCTTTTTTAATCTTTCTACTTCACGAGTAAGTATATCAATCTTAACGTGATCATCAGGATTTTGTCCACTATAAATACTGTTATGAATTGCTAGATAGCCTGCACACTGTGCTTGTAGATAGCTGCTTTCATCAAATCCAAAAATTTGATAGAGTACATAGCGATAACTACCTTGCTGCTCAATCTCACCACGATAGATTCTACGACTCACAGCGCAAAAAGCATCAAGTTGCTGCTCTTTGGTTAGTGAATTCCAGTACTGTTCACTCTTATCTTTAAATTCTTTGATCATTTGATCAAAAACTTCGCTAGTTTTGTCAAGGTTTTCTAGTAGTTCACTACTCATGACGTAATTTTTCCTTGTTGTGCTATTGATTCAAAACAATCCCACAATTTATTAAATTTTAACTCATAAATAGTTTCTAAGCCAAGTAAATAATTTGCGATCTTGTCACGAGTATAGCTATCATCTTCTAGTACTTTTTCGTAAAGATGTTTAATCTCTGTAGTAATTTCCCAGTTTTTTAAAATAAGTTGTTCTAGGTCAAATCGAGTATAGTTCATTTTAGTATAAATTTTAGTCTATCAGCTGCATATGTAGCAGCAAATGCCTTAGGTTTAATTAATGCTTCTAGGTTGCAGGTTCCGCGTATATATCCTATGGCCTGTTGCACTACTTGATTACTAGCATGTTTTACACTAGCATTAATATCAAGATGTACTTCTACCAATCTATCTTCAATAACATCTTTTAATTGTAAATATATTTCACTAACTTTATAAACTTCTGTCATTAGTCTAATATTAGGTTTATCTTTACGTTGATCGTAATCACGCTCACGTTGATAGTAACCAAATATTTTACAACCATGTTTACCATCTATGTGTACTACAATAGCAACAGTATAATCTGCATACCATATACTATCTAAGCGATTACGTTCGCTATCAGCTCCTAGGTATATTTTAGTTTCTTGACTGCTATTTAAAATATAGTCTTTAACTTCTTCTATATTAAATGGCTTCATTGTAGTCTCCTAGTAGTGCTAGAGTATAGCCCTGTAAGCAGGGCTATAGTGTAATACTACTCTACATATCTATAATTTTTACTTATTTCTACAAGTTTATTTCTAAAATTATCTCTGGCTGTTATAAATTGTGAATAACCTTGAGCACCACTTGTTGCTAGTGCTAAACTAGCTGCTCCTAAGTCATCTACAGCTGTCATTATCATATCGTGATCTTCTTGCTGTTTTTTACACCATGGTTCATATATTTTTATAGCTGCCACTTTATACCTCTGATTGTCCTGTTATATGCCAATTATCATTAAAAATTAGTGTTATTGATTCGTAAGGTGACTGTAATACAATTTGATCACTATTGTCTATTTTATCACCATTTTGTGTGATTATATAAATTTTTTTATTTTCCAGTTGTTTTTGCTGTGCTTTAATAATAATCATTCTACCTTTTTCAGGCTTTAGTGGTAAAATAATATCTATCTTTTTTTCGTTTAAAACTCCTATATAGCAGTCGTCTGGTTGTACATAGTAAGTATCTTTAACAATTATTGTGTTTAATATACAGGCTTGATTAACGGGTGCAGGTGGTCCTGGTGGACCTGGATCACCTTGAGGTCCTTGTGCTCCCATAGGGCCTTGTATGCCTTGTGGTCCTGGTGGACCCTGTACGCCTTGTGGCCCTTGTGGACCTGGAGGCCCTTGACCAGTACTAGTATTAATAATTAAATCGTTATCACTAATTGATTGTTTAGGCGGTAAACTATACTGAGGCGGTGCTTGAAAAAACCACGGTGGTGGTAAAAAATATTGTGTTTGATACATTATAATCTCCAATAAAGAGCCCTACAACTTTATGTTGTAGGGCAAATAGCTATTAAAGATTATCTAATATTTGTGTTTGTATTTGCTGGATTAGCAGTTAGTGTGCCATTACCAACGTTAATTGCTGAATTAGTAGATTGAATTTGTTGAGCTAAGCCCCAAATAGCATTGTAGAGCTGACCCCACTGTTGCTGCTGCTGAGCTTGCTGTTGCATTTGATTAATGTTGTTGGTTGTAGTAACTTCAACGCCACGAGCCGTTGATTGAGTATCTATTTTAGCTTGTAGTGCTATAACAGCTGCATTAGCATCTGATAGTTGGCGATTTAGTGTAGCTTCATACTGTTGTACTAATAGTGCACGAGTTTTTTCTCCATCGTTACTAATATCTTTTGATAATTCATAACGATTTTCCATTACTTGCTGCTGTAAACCATTAAGCTGTTGCGCTAAAACCATAGTGCCAGCATTAAC
>Ga0214917_10001879_pt1 | contig 26478 bp, 27 predicted proteins | sample LL_1208_BB_MetaG_FD_177983 | JGI IMG/M metagenome (GOLD analysis project Ga0214917, IMG submission 177983) | Freshwater microbial communities from Lake Lanier, Atlanta, Georgia, United States - LL_1208_BB | ecosystem: Environmental > Aquatic > Freshwater > Lake | place: USA: Georgia | collected...
CATTGGGCCTGTTCAACATGGTCGTTGGGCAGGTGGCATGTTCGTTGGGCAGGTGGGCATGGCCGTTGGGCAGGTGGCATGGTCGTTGGGCAGGTGGGCATGGCAGGTGGCTTGGCCGTTGGTTAGGTGATTATGGTTTTTGGCCTGGCTCGATATCGTATGCCTTCGGCGCGGAATGAAGGGATCCCTTCATATTTTGCAAATCCCGTCGCCGGACCAAGTTTTGAGGTCCAGTTGCCTCTATTTCTTCAGGCGAAGAAGGAGGCTCTCTCTCACCCAAGAACTGCTTTCCGCATGGATATTTGATGGAGCGATGACAGCCACAGTTCTTCCTTGTGAGAGAATGACGATTGCTTCTTACTCTTAAACCCGCCTTAGAAGGTCAAAAACTGCCTTTTGGCTTCAGGTGCTGAAATCGTTTTCAAGAATGTATTGATAAAACGCACCGTGCTCGACATGTGGCCATTTAAGCAAATCTGACGCCTGGCTTGTCTTCTGGCGTCCCTATGAACTCGACGCCTCCATCCTCAAAGACCTTCTTCAGGGCAAGCATGGTTTGCGTTTTGCTGGGTGGTACGCCGTCGCATTGCTCGAGGCGAAGTATGGTCTGACGTGTGACGCCCACCTTCTCAGCAACGTCAGATGCATTCCAGTTGAGAAGGGCGCGAGCAGCCCTCATTTGCGATCCAGTTAACATGAAAGCCTGTTGACAGCCTATTTAAGCATATATATATTACAAAAAGTAATACATACATGCTTGGTGAGTGTTATGTCGGACGATTTGGTTTACTGGAAAAATGCCCTGATGGGAATTCTTGGTCCCATCCATGAAAACGACCCTCAATGTGGTTGGTACAGGACGAGGCCGAAGAGGGGTTATGCCTCATTCCCTGTCAGGATCTGGAGAGGTCACGAAGGTGCCCCTTTAAGGGCCCTTAAGGCAGGAAAAGACGTCGACCCCTACGATGTTTGGACATGGTGCTGCATGAACCCTGTCTCTGAGGATGCATATAATGCAGCCTTGGAGAGCGGTGCTCCTTGGCCTGACGATGTCCCTTCATCTTACAAGGCCTCAAAAGCCTTTCCTTCTCATGCATCAGCCATCCGTCTCAGGCAAAGATCTGAGCAGATCGGAAATGGCGAAGGCCATTCCCTCAGCCCCCAATCGAAACCTCTCATGCCGAAAGGCCATGCGCCCCATATTGAGATACCCAATGCGCAGGTTGTTTTTGGCGTGCCTAAAGCGCGTGATCTGCAAGAGCGGCCTAATAGCCAAAATGACAATCTTGAAGATAGGCAAGAAGCTTCAAGAAAAGACCTCCAGCAGCCAATATTAAATCAAAGCTCTCTTTATCCATCTATGGGCCACAACAGCGCGAAAATGATCGATGCTGGGCATCAATTTATACATCATGATCAAGATGGGTCTCATGATGAAGCCAAAGATCTTTCATCGCATAAGCAAAATGCTAAACCATCTCAGTCGCGCTTAGAGATCATGCTTGATCCCTTTTCAGATGCGAGGGAGATGTCTGATCACATCACCCTCTTATGGGACGATGTTTCATCTTGGCTGGAAAACAATGGTCCTATCGTGGGTCAGGTCCAAGCTGATCGTTGCGCCAATTATGCGAGTGCATTGTCGAACCTAGAAGCCTTGTCTGAGGACATGCGCGTGAGGGAGAAGAAGCCTTTTCTTGATGAGTGTCGCTCTGTCGATGCGAAGTGGAAGCCAATCATCGAGGCAGCTAAGTCTGCAAGGCAATCGTGCAAGAAGGCCATCGAGCCATTTCTTGTTTCTGAATGGTTTCGCATTGAGACAATTTCAAGAAAAGAAAAAAAGCCCTTCTATCCTCCAAGTGCTGGAAGTCTTGGTAGAGCCATTTCACTCCGCCATCGTGAGAAGGTCGTCATAACCAAGATCGAAGATGTATCATCTTATTATTGTTGTGATCAACGTCTTTTGAAGAATGAAACATTCCGCAAAATCTTGCGGCAATATGCAGAAGACGATTTGAAAAATGGAAAAGTAATACCCGGAACAAAAAGAATCGAAGAGAGGAGCGTTTCATGATCCATTCTAAGCAAGGTGCTTCCTTTAAAGGCATGATAGACAGTGAAATGAGCCCGTATTCTGTTGAAGAGGCGACAAAAGCCCCAATTCGTCGCGATCTCATGGCAGGGTCGCGCCCTAAGCCCATTGTTCCAAAATCACTCTCGGAAGCCTATCGCATTGCTAAGGCTGTTTGTGCTGCAAACATGGCTCCAAAGGGCCTCGACACGCCAGAGGCATGTATGATTGCCATTATGCATGGGCTCGAGTTGGGGCTTTCACCAATGTCTGCCCTCCAGCGCATAGCTGTCATCAATGGACGCCCCACAATATGGGGTGATGGTGCTTTGGCCATCGTTAAAGCATCTGGCCTTTGCGAAGCCATCGAGGAATGGATTGAGGGCGATAGGCCTGAGACATGGATGGCCGTATGCAATGTCATGAGGCGAGGTGACATCATACCAACTGAGCGTCGCTTCTCATTTGAAGATGCAAAACGCGCCAAGCTATGGGGCAAGACAGGTCCTTGGTCAGACTACCCAAAGCGCATGCTCCAAATGAGGGCGCGTGCCTTTGCCCTCCGCGATGCCTTTCCTGATGTCTTGGGTGGCCTCTATCTCACTGAGGAATGGCTTCAACATCACAATGATGAAGGCGCAGATAATCAGACATTCAATACCCATTCAGGTACTGCGCATGACGGATACAATCAAGTTAAAAGCGTTAAAGAGAGCTTTAGCTATGAGGGTAATGTCGTCAAAAACGATGATTGTGATGATAAAGAAAGAAAAATTTCATCTCATAAGGTCGAAGATAACATTCATTTTTCTGATGATAATGCTTCAACAACACATTCGGCCAATATAGGCGATCCCAATTCGTATGGCATTATCAATGAAAAAATGCCGCCCATAGCCAATCTTCGGCGCTCGCGACGCATGCCAAGAAGCGCTCTATCGCTTCGCTTTAAGAGGCAATGGTCTATTAAGCAGCCAAAGGAAAAAGCTTCTTCTGAAACCATAAAACAAACATGGGAATTGGATGCTCAAACCGTTAGAGATAAGAGTAACCCCAACATCATAGACAATAATCAAGAAGGTAGTGAAAATCAGTCCTTCGCGCGTAGCTTCGTACCTGATGGCGAATGGAATGTGAGCCTTGAACTTTTTGATGCAGCCCTTTGCTGTGCAAATGATCGAGAGAGCCTTATCGAGATAGCCGAGGAATTTTCAGATCGCTTAAAATATCTACCGAACCAAGAAAAAGCGAAATCTGATAAGATCTTCGAAAAGCATGTCTTTCGTATTGAGCATGGCTTCCCTGAAAGTGAGGTTCATAAGCATGAATGCAGGTGTCCAATTGATGTGCTAAAGCAGCCTCTCGATGAGGGAAGCACATCATCGATAAGCGTTTCGAAGGGTGATGTGCTATGAAAAGGCGCCGTTCACTATCCAATATGGATCGCCTCAATCTCTTTATTAAACGCCATGGGCAATGCGCACATTGCGAAATGAAGATTATGCCCGGCAAGAGGTGGGATGTTGATCACGTCATTCCCATTGCACTTGGAGGATCCAATAATGTGGAAAACCTTCAGATCCTTTGCTGGTCATGCCACATAACAAAGACAGCCTATGAAGATATACCGCGCATTGCAAAGACGCATCGCTTGCTTGTAAGGCATCATGGAGCTAAGCGATCACGGCGTCCCCTTCCTTGCGGTCGAGACTCGCCCTTTAAGAAAACCATGGATGGAAGAATTGTGAAGCGGAAGTTAAATTAACGAAACCATTGCGCGTCGCTCATTGCGACGATTAATTTCACTATTTTTAAGATCGTCAATAGGAGGCCAATAACGCGAGAACTAGGAAATTCGAAATCAATAAACATCTTTCTGAAATCTTCAAAGCTGTTGATGGTGGTAAAGGCCTAACGATTAAAAAAGCGGTAAGCCAATCATCCACCTACCGCGAACCCATCGCATGCAAAAAACAGAATTGAACACAGGCGAGCAATAGCTATTGAACACAGGCGAGCAATAGCTAATGAGCTGGCTAAGATCAAAAAATCGCTCAAAAATGGTCTCGAAAGATGAAGTGATGCAATGCTAGACGAAGAACGTAGATATTGATTGTCATCGACACATCAGCATCTGCAACCTAATTATTTTATCATGAAGCTGGAATAGAACTAAAGCACCTCATCGAAAAAAGGCGCGATTTTAATACGACGTTCTCTATTTATAGCGATCCATTAAGAAAGCCCGCCTTTTTTAACATGGTGTGAAGCAAGCCTAAGCCAGGAAACTGGCATCTCGGGTGCGTGGTTTGGAAGAATTTCGAGGAAGCGGCTCTTGGAAATGACTGTTCCATGAAGGAGAGTGTGAGGCTCAACCTCCTTCCAAGTCGTGCCATCTCGACTGAGGCGGTAGGCGCTATGCTGTGAGTAAAGGCCCAGAGAGCCAAAAATAGATACAAACGCCACAAAGGGGCGCATTCGATCTTCTTTCATGGTTTCGCCCTTCTATTGCCTTTCGGCCACATCCCTTTTCAGGACACCACCTTGCCGGGTGAGGCAGGTTGGCGGGGCTTTTCACCCCTTCTTGATGATGTTCAAATTGTGCCATGCTGGATTTGAGAGGTCAACAGGCAGCCATAGTTCTAGAGCATGCTCCTAAGACCTTTAACCTTAAAGTCGCCCCCTTATTGCCGGCCTTGGAAAACTGCCTATAAAGATGATGATGGCTGATACAGGTATTGCGTTCAGCCATCACCCAACCTCTCCTTTCAGCTCCCTCCGACCAAACGCATTGTGGATTTAAAGTTCCCAGCTTTGGGTCGCCTTGGGATAAGACTATTTCCCCTTAATAGTGGCTTTACTAATATGCTCACCTAAGGTTTTGAAACAAAGAGCCTTCACGGCAAAAGCCCATTCCTTAATGGGCTTTCGAAGCCTCAAGATTGATCTCTTTGCTTAATTGTTCATGAGCATAGATGCGATCATGAAGAGCGAAAGTAAAATGGCTGAGAAGGGAACCCAACGAGGTGCCCTGAAGGAAGACGATTTCTCATCATGCGTACCATGTATTTTAATCAAGGCGCAGTTCACGGCTATAAAAATGGCTAAGGTTATATAATTCACCATGGCGAGGAGATGGCTAAAGTTAAAGGCTAGCCCAATGAATAAGATCAGGATAGTTGCAAAAAAGTCGCAAGGATGGGTGTCCCCGTTCTGTGGTGAACCCTTCCCAAAGAGTTTGGAAGATCGCCTATTCTCGCCATTCCATAAAAGAGACGTGAAAGCATGGTGATTTGGACGAGTGTTCCATTTCCAATCAAGAAAAATGCAAAAATACTAAATAAAAATGCGAATTGATGTGTGAAGAGGGAGCTCAGTGGTGTCTGCCCTGATGCTCCACCGACAAGAGCTGCTACAGCGACAGCGCAATATATCAAAACACTCAAGCCGACTGATGTTAAAATAGCTCGTGGAACAACACGTTGTGCATCCTTGACCTCTTCAGCCATATTGGCGAGGGTTTCAAAGCCTACATAAGCAAAAAAGGCGATGAAAGACCCCGCAAAAATGTCTTTCATGGATGAAGCTTCAAAATCAAAAATTGCCGATAGTTTCGCTATATCGGCACGGTAAATGCCCATACCAAAGGCCATTAGGAGGCCAAGAAGCTCGAGGGCTCCAAAAAGGGCAGCAATAAAGACGCTTGTCTTTACGCCAGAAGCTGAAATCAAGCCGAAGGCGATGATGAGAATGGCAACGCCAATATTATCCTTAACAGTAATGACATCAGCCATGTAAGAGACGGCGCCATGTGCGATGGCTGCCGCCGATACAGCTGCTGCGATCGTTGTCGCCAATCCTATGACAAAACCAAAGATGTGAGAGTTAAAAGCTTTTTGGACATAGGCAGCAGCTCCTGCTGCCTCTGGATAGCGTGTTGCGAGTTCTGCGTAGCAAATTCCCGTCAAAGCGGCACAAATTCCAGCCAGAAGAAATGAGAGAGGTGCTGCGCTTCCTGCACGAGAAATGACTTCACCAAGAGCCACATAAATCCCAGCCCCTATGATTACGCCTAAGCCATAAAAGAGAAGCGGCCAAAAAGTGATAACGCGCCGAAGTGTCCCACTATTATTTTGTTTGAACGGGTCAAGCATCATGAAAATCAATGTAATCCATGGGAAGTCAAATGCCCAATATCTGCATCAATGTATATTTATGATATTTATAAACTCAGCTTTAGCTCGGCTCTTGTTTAGTCGCCTGCAAGAATTTGGTGTACAAAAAATCGGTCGACATGAACCCGCCACGTCATTATGTGGCTTGCAGGCTCATGTTTATGGGGTGGAGGTCTGAAGGGCGGCGCACGCATTCATGCGCAGCCCATCAAGTATCAGCCTAGATGAAACAAGCTAGAAGGCATCGCTGCCTTGGCCTCGCTCGAGGTTGCAATACCGACAAGTACATCTGCACGCGACATCTGATGCTGGTCGAGAGCCAGTGTCCATTGGCTTAGGCCCGGCATGTCGGGATTGCGGCCAAGCACCTTTTGGTAGAGCGAAGTAACAAGTTCGATGGACGAAGCGGCTTGCCCGTGACGATTAACAAATTCATCCGAGGCAATGAAAGCTTCCGCTACAGCTAAAAACGCTCGGCCTTGCGTGAGCGCCTTCTCCCAAGATTGAAGGCCATTCCAGTCCGGCGTGCGTTCGAACGCTGCCTTGTAGAGAAGCGTGATTTCCTGTGTCGCTTGCGAGCTTGTCTGTAACAGCTTGCCATCCTTGAATTCAATTTCCTCAACATTCTTGATTACGAGCTTGCTGCTTGGGCCAACGAGCACGGTTTGGGCGATGCCATTCACCTTGCTTGTCGTAATGGCATAATCCGAGAGCGCGCCATCGACCACTACTTGGTCATTGCCAAGCGCACCATCGATCACCCAGCTGCCTGACGACACGGTGATTTTGTTTGCGCTGCTGTTACCCTGTACAATGTTGCCCGCACCGAGCCCCGAAAGGACAACGTCTTCAACAGCAGATGGCAGAAGAAGCGTGTCCAGAAAAGCAAAGTCGACTACATCTGTTTTTGCTGTCCCCGCATTGGTCAGCATAGTTCCTGGCGCGCTGACATTGATCCTTTGCCCGCCATCCGGTAATGGGCTTGTGGTGTATTGCGCCGCCTGCCCGTTCGTGCCGGTATAGCTAAACACAAAAGCTGCTGAAGCAGCCGATATATTACCTGCCGTATCGGTTTGGCGGACTTGAACGGAGTTTAGCCCCGGCGCCGCCTGAAAATGCTCAGACCATGTCGTACCACCATCGATCGAATATGTGACGATGGCGCCCTTTTCGATGCCGCTCAATTTTAAGGCACCCACCGACGTTGTCGGTGGTCCGCCAACCGCACCACCGAGCGCATTGGTAAGCACGCTGGCGTTTAGCGCGACTTCCGGTGCGCCGGGCGCTTTTGTATCGAGAACAAAAGTCAGTGCCTTGCTGGCTTGCGATGCTTGGCCAATATAATCGATCTGGCGAACATAAATCGTGTTCGTTCCCTCGCTTGCCTGCAGCGTTGCAGACCAGATAACGCCGTCCTTGGAATATTGTATTTTAGCTTGCGGCCACACACCCGAGACGTCAATTGCGCTCGTATTGGTGACGTGATCGCTTCCCGAATTGCCCGAATCTGTTTCCAGGGCAAGACCAGGCGGAGGCACCATGATGTAGGGGAGATTGTCCGTCGTGACATTCAGCGTCAGCTGGCCAAGGGCCTGTCCCAAGACAAGATTGTTTGTACCGCCCGTTCCCAAGACCGACCGATCGCGCAAATCCGGCAAGGCGAAGGTCGTTACACCGTCGCCGCCAAACCTGTTTCCCAAAAGACTGAACAAAGCATTATTGTTTTGGATGGACAATAATTGACCATCGGCCCGCACCCATCCACTGGGTGGATTTGTGCCGGCATACATCATGATTTGGCCTAGCGTCGGTTCGCCGCTCTGAACTTGTCCCCAAATGCCAGTCGTATTGATGAAGAAATGCAAGGCAAGCGACGGTCCCATCGTCGAAACCGGCAGGAAGGCGCTAGAACCTGATTGAGTGCCGCTCGCGCTCGAGGTCAAAGTGATGGTGTCGGACCCCATGATCTGACCTATCGAGAAATTCCCGCCGGTGCCGACCGGGACGCGGCCGGTCAGATTGGGAAGGGCGAATGTGTTCACTCCATCACCGCCATAAGTCGTTCCCAACAGAGCATAGAGTTGCGGATAGGCGTTGATAGAAACCGTCTGTCCATTACATTGTAAAAAATTTGCGGGCACAAAATTTCCAGCAAACGGAACGACCAAACCTATGGTACTATTCATCGGATTGTTTGGCTGAAAAGTGCCGTATGCCTGAATGAGATATTGAAAGCTTGTACCATATTGCTTGTTTGTAATAGGAAGAGATGAACCGCCAAGCGTATCTGGCAGATAAGCATAATCGATAATTTGCGTATTATTCGAATTGCCTGTGACCGTTCCGAGGGGTGCTGATGGCGATGCACCCTTGGTCAACCCTCCACTCAGCGATGGAACCTGAAAATTCTGCGGATAAGAGGTCGTTGAATTATTGTTGGGGCCAAAATATGGACCAATGACTGAATACAGGGCCGTGTTCTGCCACGATAATGGCAGGCTCGCACCATTAGCTGGCATTGCCATTTTCATCATATTGCTAAAGTCTGGATTGAACGCTGTTGTGACGATCATCCCCAGCGCCGTTCCGTCAATGCCATCGGTGAAACTGCCACCGTCGTCTCGTACCGGATAAAAACCATTAATCATAATCATCTGCGTCAACGCCAGCCCAGGCTGCGTTAAATTGACAGGAACGAACATCTTGACCTCACAAATTGAATTGTCTTCATACTAATCGCCTAAACCATCTTTGCACGCGGTAAATATTAGAAAGACAAAAAATTTCATCCAATCGACAAGAATTGCATTTAAATTGAGTTTGAACGTAAAACTTACCCTACGGTATGTGCGTCATAGGCTCATTTTATAGGCATTACTATGGTTGTGGAAACGCTCGAACGTTTTCAGTGTTCGAGCCTGCTCTTTTCCGTTCGCTCTATACGACAAGGACTGTTTGAAGGATGATCTGTGATCTTTCGAAAGCGACACCTCCCAAACCGAGGTATTGAAAGCAGCGCTATGTTGATTTGCTACGCAAAACCTTACTACACGATGACGCTTATACAATTGATGCAGGAAAAGCGTCTAGGTATTTTTGTGTCTGCAAGTTCATGGACCAAACGCGCGACCGCAAAAGCAAAAATATTCTTGCGTGTTCATTCTAGGCCTCATTGGGCTAGAAAACCTCTCGTTTCGCAACGGCTAGCTCTATACATATGATATTGATGGGGGATTGGTGCGCTGACGATAGGTAGGCTCTTAGAGCGTGGTGAAGACAGATAAAAAATTACGATTAATTATGGGTCTACTTTCATTAGCTTTTTTCAAAACGTGAAATATTACATCACCTCAATCAATACAATAGCATATCGTTTCATGCGCCTTATTGCTAAAAAGTTATTGACTATTTGCTCTTAAAGCGCTGACCAATCCGCCCGCTAAAGCCAAACCTGCGGCGAGTATAAGCCCAACTCTTGGCGCGTCATCAAAGGGAAGAATGCCGAATAGCAAACCCATGCCCACAGCACCACAAGCCTGACCGAGAAGGCGTGTTGTTGCCTGCATACCTCCAGCAGCACCAGCTCTCTCACGCGGTGATGAAAGAAGCATGTTGCGATTATTGGGCGTCTGGAAGAGGCCGAAGCCTGCACCTGCTATGATATTGAAAGCAATGAGAGGCCATGGATTGTTCTTCAGGGGCCAAAGTCCTGCACACAAAAGACCCAACGAAAAAATGATACAACCAAAAAAACATAACTTCGCTGTGGATACAGAGTGAGACATCTTGGCTGCAAGGGGTGCAGCGAGTGCTACAGATAATGGCCATGGTGTCATCAAAAGCCCCACCATGAAGAGGTCAATTGATAATGTGCTCTGAAGATAGAATGGAAGTGCAATGTAACTTCCCGTCTGTGCGCTAAAACAACACAATGAAGCGATGACGGATAGGCTGATCGGCCTTTTCCGCAGTAAATCGATTGGAAAGAGGGGTGTTTCAATCTCGATTTCACGTCTGATGAGTAGGAAGAGGCTCATCAAACCAATTACAATTAAGAATAAAGCTAAAACAGGGCGCGTAAAAAGAAAGCTTAGGCCGAAAACAAGTGGCGCAAAGAAGAAGGCATTAAGAGCAACGCTGATTGCATCCAGTTTTCTTCTAACGGATATGCCTTGAGGCAGAATGCGTGAAATCCAATAGACCAAGAAGCCGATTGGAATGTTAGCCACAAAGAGCCAGTGCCAGCTTAGAAACGATAAAATCAAAGACCCCAAAGCTGGACCTGCAGCCGAAGAGAGGGCAACAGCCATGGCATTCCATCCAAGGGCTGTTGCGAGCAGTGTGCCAGGATAGGTGAAGCGCAAAAGACCTGCCATAACCGCCATTATGGCAGCTCCACCTATACCCTGCACAAAACGTGCAAAGACAAGCCATGGCAATGATGGCGCTACGATGCAAAGGCAAGATGAGATGGTAAAGGCGATAACGCCAAAAGAAAATATACGCCTAAAGCCAACACTTTCACCAAGTGCTGCAAAGGGTAATAGAGCGATGACAAGGGCTATCTGGTAAGATGTTACGACGGACGTCGATGATGTCGGCGAAATCTCGAATTCATATGCTATTGTCGGAAGGGCGACGTTGACAATCGAACTATCGATGACAACAAGAGAAATTGCGGACAGTAAGGCAAAGCCTGTAAGGCGCCGCTCTCTTTCTGGTAAGCCATCTTCTGATTTGTGTTGTGACATCACAAGATACGTATATGTTTCTTTGTCATGAGAGAAGCCTCATATGCTAACAAGCAGAGTTTCTGCGGCAACAGATGCCACTTCACTTCAAATGATCCCTCACTTTCAAGGCTCCGTAGAAAGAGGCCGTTCATGATCCGCCTCTTTAGTGATGGTCATAATTGGTATCAAGTGGAAGGTAACATAACCCAGCTTAAAAGGTTTTGTGAGGATTAAGCCTTCATCGTTCGAACCAGTATTACGAAGACGGGCAGTATTTGCGGACCGCAAGAAATTCATCATCAAACGTGCTTAAACGAATTTGATACGGAAAAATCATGCAATAAAAGCAAGGTCTTTCTTGTTGACCTTGCCTAATCATTTGAGGAAACCCGTGCTTAGAGATGAGTTCATCTACTAGGACCTGATCTATCCCCATACGCTATTTGGCACGTCGACCAATTGTTCGATGTTGGCCCTTCTCAGCATCTTACGGCATTCTTCATCGGCCTGCCGCAGGATCTCGCTTTCATTGACATGGACGGGAACGCGATTTCTCAGGGCTACAATGCCATCGACAATGACGGTATGGACGTCATTTCCGTTTGCGAAGCATACCGTCCGGAAAAGCGGCATGTTGGCAGGATAGAGATGGGGCCTAGCGAGATCGACAAGTGTGATGTCAGCCTTTCGGCCCGGCGCAAGAATGCCGATCTCGTTTTCAAGGCCCAAAGCCCTAGCTCCGTCGCGTGTACACATCTGTAGCGTGCGGCCAACGGGTAAAACAGATGCATCGCGGAAGTGGCGCCGATGATAATGCATGGCCTGTTGCATGTGGCGGAACATATCGGCAGAGCGATCGGGCGCTGTTGCATCCGATCCAAGAGCCACGGTGACGCCAGCTTGCATTAGTTCGGGTGCTGGGCATCGCCCATAGACTGATGCGATGGCGCTTGGATTATGGGCAATCATTGTTCCTGTATCAGCGCAAATCTTGATTTCTTCTTCGCTGAGGTCTGTTGCGTGCGATAGAAGAGCGTTATTCCCCAAAACGCCAAGCTGATGGGCAAAGGCAACGCTGCCTCCTTGATGGCCGTCCTGTGTGAATATGAGCTCAGCATCCTTTGCTAATCCAGCCGTTTTGCGGGCTTGGTCCTTGGCCAAATCAAAGTCCGCGGGGGACAATTCTTTCACATGCTCGTCGCGCAGTGTTGGCGTGATGAGGGCAATATTGATGCGCTGACCATGTGTGCCATGCCAATTTTTGATGAGGGTTTGGCAGGTTTCGATTTGGTGTTCGAAGCTCACAGGATAGGGATGCGCGATTTCTCCATCCCATCGTGCATAGGTGCGCGGGTGCGGGGGGCGCGTTGGTCCGATAGCAACAAGAGATCGTGTTCCAACGTCACGAACGCCTTCACAATGCGCATCGCAATAGACGGGATCATCAGTGCGTAGAATTGTATCTCCGCCGCCCAAAAGAGAGACGCCAGCCGTCACGCCGAATTTCAGGCGTTCCAATGCCGCGAGACGCGCTTCTGCGTACCAGAATTCCGGTGTCGATGCCACGGTATAGGCTAGTTCGCATGCGCGGTACCAAGCATCCGTGTCGCCAGCACCAAGTGTCTTTATAAGGCCGTGCCCCGCATGGGCGTGGGCGTCGATGAGACCAGGAATGATCGCCATACCCCTCGCGTCAATGATCTCAGGTGCCTGATGGCGCGCTAGAATATCTTTGGCGGGCCCAATATCAACGATACGATCCTTGACGATGGCAATCGCTCCATCATCAATGACGGTTCTCTTGTCATCCATGGTGATGATATGGCCATGTGCGATGATGAGATCTGCCATCATGTTCTCCTCAGGCCGATCGGCCAATCGTGTCGACCCTTGGAATGAGATCGATCAGGTTACGCGTGTAAGGATGTTCGGGTGCTGCAAAAAGCTCTTCTGCAGTCTTCATTTCAACGATTTGACCAGACTTCATCACGGCGACGCGATCGCACATCTGACGTATCACGGCCAGATCATGACTGACGAAGAGAATGGATAGGCCGGTCTGCTCTTGGAGATCTTTCAAGAGATTGAGGATCTGCGCTTGAACCGATACGTCGAGAGAGGATGTCGGCTCATCGCAGATGAGCAATTCTGGTCTTGGGCCAAGAGCGCGTGCGATTGAAATCCTCTGCCTCTGTCCACCTGAAAAAGCAAAGGCATAGCGCTGAGCTGCTTCGCGCGGAAGGCCTACAGCCTCAAGGAGTGTCTCAACTTCTTGGATCGCCTGTTTCTGGTTCTCAACAACATCATGGTGCAGCAAGGGTTCCTGGATCATCCGACCAATCCTCAGGCGTGGATTGAGGGATGAATAGGGATCTTGAAATACCATCTGGAGCATACGCCCCATGTCACGCGATTGAGGGGCATTCTCGCCGGCCACCTGATGGTCGTTGATTGTCACCGTTCCCGATGTGGGTTTGATCAAGCCAGCTATCACATTGGCCGTCGTTGTCTTGCCACATCCCGATTCGCCTACAAGCCCAAGTACTTCGCCTTTCTCAAGCTTGAAGGAAATGTCATCGACAGCACGGAAAATCTGAGGTGCACGAAAAAGACCGCCTGTCTGATACTCGACGACAAGTTGCTCGACATTGAGAAGTGGGCCTTTGCTAGTCGATGTCACTGACCGATAATTTTGTGCGATATATGAGCGCGATTGTGCTGCACCTGCGTTCTCATCGCTGAGAACGGCAAAGCGATCGAGTTTCTCAGCGAGGCGCGGAACGGCAGCAAGCAGTTGTTGTGAATAGGGTGCTTGTGGATTCTGCAGGACCTGAGCGACGTAACCCTGTTCAACGACCTCGCCCTGATACATGACGGTGACGCGATCGGCGATCTCGGCCACAACGCCCATATTATGAGTCACCAAAAGAACGCCAAGGCCGCGTTCATCGGCAAGGTCACGTATCAGTTTTAAAATTTGGGCTTGGACCGATACGTCGAGGGCCGTTGTTGGTTCATCAGCAATCAGCAGTTGGGGGCCGCAAGATAAGGCAGCTGCGATTACGATGCGCTGCCTTTGTCCTCCAGAAAGCTGATGCGGATAGGCTTTGAGTTTTTGCTCAGGCTCTGGAATGCCAACGGTATGAAGAAGCTCAAGAGACTTTATGCGTGCTGCATCCCGATCAAGGCCAAGGTGAAAGCGCATTGCCTCGCCAAGCTGGCTCTCGATCGTAAAGAGGGGATTGAGGCTCGTCATAGGGTCTTGAAAAATGACGCCGATATCGCGACCGAGCGTGGCTCCCTTATCACCCAGAACATGCCCGCCGACTTTGATCACACCTGCTTCGATAAAGCCGGGCTTTTCAAGTAATCCCGTAATGGCATTCCCGATCGTGGACTTGCCTGCACCTGATTCACCGACGATCGCATGAATTTCGCCGGGTTGAATTGTCAAAGATACGTTTTGTACGGCTCTGAAAGGAAGCTCATTCTCCCGCGGATAAACGATCGACAGGTTCTCGATAGAAAGTGAAGGTACCGCAATGCCCTTTTCATCTGTCGATTTTATCATCAGCGCTGCCCCCGTAATTTCGGGTTGAAACGATCACGCAACCAATCGCCGACAATGTTGACGGACAAGACAAGAATGACGAGCGTTCCTGCTGGGAAAAGCGCGATCCACCAAATCCCAGAAAACACGAATTCATTGCCGATACGGATTAGCGTTCCCAAAGATGGATAAGTGGGTGGCATGCCTACGCCCAGAAAGGACAAGGTCGCCTCTGTCAAGACAGCGCCCGCGAGATTGATGGTTCAATGACGAGGACAGGGCTCATGACATTGGGGAGAATATGCACCAGAAGAATACGCGTCTTGGGAAGGCCGATGACACGCACGGCCTTCACATAATCTTTTTGTGCCTCAACCATGGTGGCTGCGCGCACAGTTCGTGCATATTGAACCCATTCATGAATGGCGATGGCACCGATCAGGATGATGGGTGCATAGGTGGGTCCCGAACCATCGGGAATGACGGCTCGTGCAATGCCTGCCACTAGAAGCGCCAAAAGAATGGTGGGAAAGCTCAGGATCACATCGCCGACGCGCATGATGAGGGCATCGATTTTTCCGCCGAAAAAGCCTGCAATCAAGCCAAGGACGATCCCTAAAGTGGCTGCAACAAAGACGGCGCCGCCCCCAATGAAAATCGACACGCGTGCGCCGTAAAGAATGGCAGACAGAACATCACGGCCCTGATTGTCCGTTCCAAGGAGGAAGCGCGGATCGCCACCTTCGCTCCAGAAGGGGGGAAGCTCAGAATCAGAAAGGCTGAAGCTCGCCAGATCGAGCGGGTTAGTGGGCGCGATAAGGGTAGCGAACAAGGCTGCCAAAATCATTACGCAAGCAATCAAGCCTGCGATGCGGACGCTCAAAGGAATTTTTTTGAGACCTGACATCATCACAGTGAACGTGTTCGCAAGCGAGGGTCGACGATGACATAGATCAGATCAACCACCATGTTGATGGCAACAAAGAGAAGACCGACAAAAAGTAGATAGGCTGCCATGACGGGAATATCGACAAAGCTCACAGATTGAATGAAAAGAAGGCCCATACCCGGCCATTGAAAAACGGTTTCTGTCACGATGGCAAAGGCAATCAAGGCACCGATTTGAAGGCCTGTCACAGTGATCACGGGCATGAGTGCGTTGCGTAGTGCCAATTTGAAGTGAATGTAAGATGATGGCAGGCCGCGCGCCTTGGCGTAGCGCACATAATCCGATGACAAAGCATCAATCATCTCTGAGCGCACAAGACGCATAATCAAGGTCGTCTGGTAAAGAGCAAGCGTGATGCTGGGCAAGATCAGAGCGCGCCATCCGCTGCTTGTCAGGAAGCCTGTTTGCCAACCAAAGACATTAACAGTCTGCCCACGTCCAAAGGAGGGTAGCCATCCAAGAGAGACTGCAAAAATGAGGATGAGAAGGATGCCCGTCACGAATGTCGGCATCGAAACGCCGATCAAAGAAATGGCTTGAATGATGCGTGCGAGAAAACTGTCGGGCTTGAGAGCACAATAAACCCCAAGCGGTATCCCCATGCATAGAGCAAGGAGCGTTGCCATGAAGACGAGTTCAAGCGTTGCTGGCAGCCGCTCAGCAAGGAGAGCGGAAACGGGGCGCTGATTGCGAAAACTTACACCCAGATCCCCGCTCACGATCCTTTTGAGAAAGCGTGCATATTGGATGGGAACAGGTTGATCCAGTCCCAGATTACGCGCCAATTCCGCCTTTTCTTCTTGCGTAGCGTCTTCACGCGATAGGACACGAACCGGGTCGCCGACATAGCGAAACATAAGGAAGGCGCATCCAGTAACGACGAGCATCACAAGGACTGCCTGAATAAGACGCGATGTCAGCGCCCGGATCATGGTCTCAGTTTACCTTTGCGAACCAAAGCCGGACATATTCATCCGGGAATTGCGGCAGTTCGACATTGGTCTTCATAGCCCAAGCGACGGGCTGCTGATGGAGGGGAAGGAAATACACCTCATCCTTCGCAATCTTCAGGGCCTCTGTCAGCATGGCGCGGCGTTTCTTCTCATCGAGTTCTACGCCTGCTTTGGTAGCAAGATCGTCAAAGCGTGGATCGGACAGGCCATTGGGGTTGTTGCCACCAAAGGCCGTTCCCTGTTTACGCGTCGCGAAAATGGCCGATAGAACGCTGTAGCTGTCCATGGGGGGAAGTGTGGCCCATCCCAGCATGTAAGCATCCGTCTCACCCTTGTCTTGGCGGGGGAAGTAAGTGGCGCGGCTTTCTGTCTTCAAATCGACGTCAATGCCCACCTTCTTCCACATGGCTGCAATAGCAACGCAGATTTGTTCATCTGCGATGTAGCGATCATTGGGGCAATCGAGCTTGGTTTTGAATCCATTGGGGTAGCCAGCATCAGCAAGAAGTTTCTTTGCAGCATCGGGATCATATTTGGGAAGGACATCGAGGCTGGCGTCATAGCCCGGCACGGGTGGCGCCACCATCAAAGCGATATTGCGCGACTTGCCACGCATGACACGCTTTTGGATCGTGTCGAGATCGATGGCCTGCCACATGGCCTGTCTCACGCGCTTGTCGAGCATAGGATTTTTCTGTCCCGGCATAGCGAGCAATTCTGGGCGCATGTTAACGCCCAAGAAAATGACGCGAAGAGACGGTTCTTCCACCACTTTCATCCCAGCGCCTGACATGCGCTGCAAGTCCTGCAGGGGTGCTGGCGCCATCATGTCGATTTCACCAGAGAGAAGGGCAGCAACGCGTGTCGCATCAGACTTGATCGGCTTGAACTCGATACGCGTCAAATTATGTTGCGGCTTATCCCACCAGTCGGGATTAACAACCAATGTCGTGCCAACATCAGGCTTGTAGCTCTCAAGCTTGAAGGGACCTGTTCCATTTGCATTTGTGGAAGCGAATGTTGTGACGCCTGTTGTCGTATTGCCAGGCTTCAGAGCATTATTGGCCTCCATCCATTTCTTGCTCATGATGAAAATGCCAGACAAATCATTGAGCAGGAGCGGGTAGGGACCTTTGAGGACGAGGTCAACCGTTTGATCGTCAACCTTTTCAGCCTTTTCAACGGCTGGAAGATTGCCTTTTGCACGTGAAGTCGGGTCTAGGAGACGTGTGATGGATGCAACCACGTCATCGGCGCTCAACACATCTCCATTATGGAATTTAACGCCTTGCCGGATTTTGAAGCGCCAGCGATTGGGCTCCACGATCGTCCAAGATGTTGCCAGTGCAGGCTCGATTTCGAGCTGCTTGTTACGTCGCACCAAGGGATCGTAGATGTGGTGCTGCATATTCGATGTAAAGCTCTCTGTGTGGGCGTAAGGATCCATCGTGACGATGTCTCCCTGCGACGACCATTTGAGCGTCTTGCCCAAGGTGGGTGTTGCAAGAGCCGTGGCACTTGCGAATAAGCTGAAGGCAAGCAAATGAAGTTTCATAGTCCTCTCCCTCTCGATATTTATTCACGAAGACGTTACGGAACGCTTGGGAATGTTTCCTGCGTCCCAATCAGCAACCGACATGGTCGGAAGATCGAATAATTGGCGCGTGAGCGCATAGCCTTGTCCTCCCATGCGTCCAACAGCATCGAGTGCCAATTGATCGACATGGAAACGCTCTCGATCGACGAGATCGCTTCGAATATGAATGGCGACGACAAGACCAAGAATGATCTCGCGCGATTTCCCAACCGATATGCCCACATGGCGGCGGCATTCGAATGCAACAGGCGCTTCAGCGATGCGAGGGCATTGAATGAGAGAGCCAGGGGCTGTCGTCAGTCCGGCTTTTTCAAGTTCGTCGATGTGAGATGAGAAAGGCGTTGCCGTGACATTCATAGCCTCGACGAGGGTATTCGACACGATATTGACGGTGAATTCTTCCGTCATGCGGATGTTGTAAGCTGTGTCCTTGAAGGACATGTCGGCCCAATTCTCAACGCCAAGGGCTAAAATGGGCGGATCGGCAGAGAGGCAGTTGAAGAAACTATAAGGTGCGGCGTTGGCGACACCATCGGGGCTCAGCGTAGTAACCCAAGCGATGGGGCGTGGCACCACTGTGCCGATGAGAAGTTTGTAGATTTCGCGTGGCGAAAGATCAGACGTATCAAAACGCGTGAAGGATGCAGTTTGCTGTGAAGTAGAATGTTGACGTGGGGGCGCGTTAATCTTTGTCATGGATGGTAACCGATCATGGTCTCAGCCCCCGTGAAGCTGTGCCTGCATAATGTGATAGTATGCTTTTCAATCTTTGCTCATTTCGAGGAGTGTTATCGATATGAGCACGCTCCTGAACGGCGCCAATGTGATGCGCCATGATGCGGCAAGCGTCCTCAGAGCGGCCAGCTTCAAGAGCATCGATCAATTGAGCGTGTTCGTTCACAGCGCATTCTGATGAATGGGGTCGCCCATAAAGGGCCAGAATGAGGCTGCAGCGCGATGTCACTTCACTCACATAACGTGCCAGCAGGGCATTGCCTGTCATCTCAGCAAGGAGAATGTGAAACTCGCCAGCAAGACGAATGGACTCAGGTCCATCCTGCGCATGAGCCGATCGCTCTTGTTCTACATGTTCTCGCAGCTTCTTGGCTTCATCTTGATTGAGGCGACCCGCCAGAAGCTGTACGACGAGGTCTTCAAGTTTGCGCCTCACATCGAAAATGTCGCGCGCTGAAGCAAGGCTGGGGCTTGCGACATAGGCGCCCTTGTTACGCCTTTGCTCAACCAAGCCTTCGCTTGCGAGGCGGGTCAGTGAACTGCGTACAAGGGTACGACTGACACCAAACTGCTCACCGATGGTGTCTTCTGGGAGGCGATCGCCAGGGAGGAGGGCTTGCTCGATGATGGCGCGCCTCAGGCCCGCATAAACAGCGCTCGATCGGTCCGGCATGAGTGGACTGACGACGTCTTGTTTCGGCGGACCAGCCAAGGAGTGCCCCCTATCCAGATTGTATACAATAATGCAGAGTTATTGGATACAATCAATAGAGGATCGTCACCATGGGTGCGGATCAACAGGTTAGTCGCTCAACAGCTTCTGTCTTCATCAAAGACGTTCTTGTTTGGAGGAGGGGGCTCTCTGATCTCCTCCTGAGCGATGGAAAGATCAGCGCCTTCGATCCTGATCCAAAGACCATACCTGACAATGCTGTCATCGTGGATGGGAAAGGACAGGTTTTGCTACCTGGCCTTGTTGAGGCCCATACCCACATGGACAAGACACTTCTTGGGATGGGTTGGCACCCAAATTCTGCTGGGCCCTTGTTGATCGACAAAATCGACAATGAGAGACGGATCAGGCGTGAGATCGGCATCGATCCAAGAAAGCAATCCGAGAAACAATTGCGCCTCTCCATCATGAAGGGCAGCACACATTTCCGAACACATGTCGATGTCGATACAGAATGTGGTTTAGCCGGCATTGAGGGTCTTCTCGCAACGCGTGAAGCCTATCGCCACATGATGGATATGGAAATCGTGGCTTTCCCTCAATCTGGCCTCATGATTAGGCCGGGAACCTATGAACTGCTCGATGCTGCCCTTCATATGGGTGCAGATGTTGTTGGAGGTCTTGATCCATGCGCCATTGATCGTGCTCCAAAGGAGCATCTCGATCTTATCTTCGGTCTTTCAGAGCGCCACGGAAAGCCTGTCGACATCCATTTGCACGAACCGGCCGAGCTTGGCGCATTCTCGATGGAGCTCATTATCGAGCGAACGCGCGCCCTTGGCATGCAAGGCCATGTCACGATTAGTCATGCATTCTGCCTTGGTATGACAGATCGTTCTTATGCAAGACATTTGATGAGCCATCTTGCGCAAGAAAAAATCGCAATCATGACGCATGGAGCACCTTCTCGACCCGTGCCGCCCATTGCTGAATGCTATGAGTTCGGCATCACAGTGTGCTCAGGATCAGATGGAATTCGTGATAGCTGGGGACCTTACGGCAATGGCGACATGCTTGAAAGAGCGATGATCCTTGGCTTGAGAAACAATTTCCGTCGCGATGATGAAGTCGAAATGGGCCTCGATGCATGCACCTATGGTGGTGCGAAAGTTATGAAAAGTGCAAATTATGGCCTTAATGTGGGATGTGATGCAGATCTGGTCATGATGCCTGCCGAGGCCATTGCACATGCCGTGGTCGAGCGTCCTGCAAATAGAACGGTCTTCAAGAAAGGAAGCATTGTTGCTAAGAGTGGTGTGATTTTTGAACGTCCTTCATAAGGCAATGATTTTTCGAGAAAGCTTTTAGTAGGATAATTGATGCAGTGTATAATATAAAATATAACATAAGGCCATCCTTCGGGGCGCTTTAAGACGTCAGAGATGCTGTGCCAATAGGCCTGTGAGAGGTAGTCATGTTTCCCAGCAATTTTCTGTATGAAGCACTCATGCTCTACGCCGTTCTTGACCCCGTTGCGGCTGTCCCGATTTTTCTTTCCGTTACGACCGGTCTTAATCGGGGCGAGCAATTAAAGGTTGCAGCTATTGCGATCTTTATTTCGCTCTTAATTTTCTGCTTTTTTATTTTCATTGGCCATGGCTTGCTCAATGCTTTGCATATTCCAATGGCGTCTTTTCAATTGGCTGGTTCAATTATTCTCTTTCTATTTGGTATCCAAATGGCAATGGGTCGACTTCATGGCGATCCCAGCACATCGCCCCATTCTGAAGGCTTAATCGAAAGAGCTATTTTTCCGCTTGCAACACCTTGTATCGCTGGCTCAGGCTCAATCATGACAGTCATGATGTTGACAGACAATGTTCAACGCACACGCGCAGAACAATTACAGACAATTGTTGTACTCTGCGTATGCCTGCTCTTGCTATTCCTGGTTTTGTCACTCAGCAGTTGGATTTCACGCTTCCTAGGGCGCGCGGGTATTGAAGTTGTGAGCCGCGTCTTTGGTTTGATCTTAACTAGCGTCGCCGTGACAAATATTATCATTGCTATTAAGTCGAGCTTTCATCTTTCATCATAACAAAGGCGAGGAACGAACATGCAAACATGCTCTTCATTGATAGACAGAAAACGCAAGAACCAATTGGATGCTGTGTATAGCTTATGGGGTCAATGGCATGAGAGCTAAATTCAGTTTTTCCTGCGCCCATTAGGTATGGCCAACTGCTTCAAGGCAGGAAAAGATCTCGAGCTCAATTTTTTTCTCCTCATGACAGCGGTTCTGTCTGCCTTCTACGCTTTGAACGCCTTCAATGATTTTTGTAACAGAAAGCCAAGCTCAAAACCTCATCAATCAATGACTCAAAAAATATAAACATATGCCGCTATCGAGCCGCCTCAAATTCCCCCTCTGTAACCACAATTCTGGTTTGAATATAAGGGCGTATGACAATCTACAAGATCGAGAAAAGAAGTGTCCGGTACGTCCGAGTTTGGGACAGAGAAAAGAAATGTTATGTGATCAAAGAGTATGGTCAAAGCCTCTATCACTAATGTTCTATAGAAAGAGAATTTGGTGTCCCTGCAAAATAATATTTCAGACCGGAGCGGACATAATAATGTCAAACGCCGATCATTGCTGGCACATATCACTATCGTGATGTATAAGGCATTTTATTCGTGATCCTATCAAAAGCGTTGGGAGAAAATATTTTCTTTGGAGGTTTAAAATCAATTTTATGTGTTGGATCGAAAGTTATTCGGTCCCATCCCTAAGCGCTAGATTATTAAAGCTCTATTCTTAGCCAGCTGCGCTTTGGCTCGACCGCACAGCCCAACCTGTCATCCTGCGTTCTAAGGCAGCAAAAACCGCATACATCGCGATCCCTTCAATCGCCAAAGCCATCAAGCCAGAAAAGACAAGCGGCATTTGAAAATTCGATCCAGCCTGTGTCATTAAAAAACCAAGCCCCGCATTTGATGCAATGGTTTCAGAAACGACAGAGCCAACAAAAGCTAGCGTGATTGCAATTTTGAGTGATCCAAAAAAATAAGGCATAGCCCGCGGAATACCAACCTTGAGCATAATATCTAATTTATTGGCGCCAAGCGCACGAAGCACATCTTCCATTTCAGGTTCAATCGTTGCAAGGCCTGTAGCGACATTCACGACAATAGGAAAAAACGAAATCAGAAAAGCCGTAATGATCGCTGGGACCTCGCCAATGCCAAACCACACAACGAGAATGGGCACAACAGCAACTTTTGGAATGGAATTAAAGCCAATCATTACTGGGTAAAGACCGCGATAAATCGTTCGCGACCAACCGACAAGCAAGCCTAACGCTAATCCAAAAGAAACAGCAAGTCCAAAGCCTGCCAAAGTCGTCCATAAGGTAACAAATCCATTACGCAGCAGCGGCTTATAATAGCGTACCATCGCTTCAACGATCACACTGGGTGCTGGCAGAATAAACTGATCAATATTGAAGAGACGGCAAGCGGCTTCCCAAATTGCGAAAAGACCAAGCGTGAAAATCCATGGCGCCAGCCTGTCTATCGTGAGCGTCATGAAGTGCGAACCTCGGCAATGTCTTGGCGGAGCTCATGCACAAGATCCACAAAGGGTGGCGTGTAGCACACATCAAGATCGCGCGGCCTTTCAAATGCAACGTGCTTGGTTTTGATCACTCGGCCGGGGCGCGCGCTCATAACGTGAATATGATCAGCAAGAAAGGCTGCTTCCCTCAAATCATGTGTGACAAGCACCACAGTGAATTGTAATCGTCGCCACATATCACGCAGCACGCACCATAACTCTTCGCGCGTGAAGGCATCGAGTGCAGCAAAAGGCTCATCAAGCATCAATAGAGAAGGTTCGTGAATTAAGGCTCGGCATAGTGATGCGCGTTGTTGCATTCCGCCTGACATTTCCCAAGGATAGCGATGGCCAAAACCTGAAAGGCCAACGCTCGTGAGTAAAGCCTCGGCTCGCTCCACATAGGAGGTGCGCTTTTGCCGAAATTGCGAGCGAAAGGGTTCCACAATCTCAAGCGGCAAAAGCACATTATCAAGCACAGAACGCCAAGGCAGCATATTGGCATTTTGAAAAGCCATGCCTGCTATTTTTACCGGGCCATTCACAGTATGGCTATCAACAACGACACGCCCCTTTGTGGGCTTTACAAGACCTGTCACTAATTTCATGAGAGTAGATTTGCCGCAGCCCGAAGGCCCAACCACTGCAGCAAATTCTCCGCGCTTCACATCAAGTGAGAGATCACGAACAGCCACCACATCGCCATGGCGTGTAGGATAGGCTAGTGTAATCTCCTCAAGCCTAATCATTGTAATTTGCGCTGATTAGCCGGTGGCAGATAGGTGCGTACAAAAACGTCTTCTGCCTTAGGTTTTGTCTTGAAGTCAAAGGTGTCGGCAACTTGATCTATCGATTTGGCTAGACGCGCCATATCGACATCCCCCACCCCATTGGCCTTTACCCAATCTGTCGCCATATTGTCCCGAATAGCCATTTTTAAACGGGCGAGCTCAATTCTCTCATCAGCCGTATCATTGCGTTTCATGACAGATTTAATTGCCGTTTCTGGATCTTTAATCGTATCGATTAATCCCTTGGTCGTGGCACGGACAAAGCCTTCAATAATCTTAGGGTTGGCTTTTGCAAAATCCGGATTGACCATAATAGCATTACCATAAAGCACCAGCCCATGATCGCTCATTAGCATCACAGAAATATCTTCGGGCTTAATACCGTTTTGAATGAGGTTGAAAAAAGATGAAAAGGAAAAGCCTGTAATCGCTTGCACATCACCCTTGGCTAGCATGGGCTCACGAACAGGAAAGCCAACATTTTCAATTTTCACTTTTCCAGCATCAATTTTGTTTTCTTTCACAAAAGATTTCCATTGCGCAAAAGCCCCATCAGGCGCTGGTGCGCCTAATGTTTTCCCCTCTAAATCTTGCGGCTTTTTCACATTATTCTTTCCAAGGCTGACAATAGAGAAAGGCGGACGATCATAAATCATCATCACGGCCTTCACGTCTTTATCCGGATTTTGATCCCGGAATTTAAACAAGGAATTGATATCGAAAAAGCCGAGCGGATATGTTCCGGCTGCTACACGGCCAATCCCCGCGACGGAACCCGGCCCCGTATCAATAGTCACGTCAAGGCCCTCTGCCTTGTAATAGCCTTTGTCTAGCGCCACGAAGTAAGGGGCTGATGGACCTTCAAATTTCCAATCGAGGGCGAATTTGACAGGCGTTTGCGCCGCAACATGCCCCGATCCCAAGAAGGTGGCGGATATGGCCATGCAGGCCAAAGCATGAACCCATTTCATCAAGCGCTCTCCCTCAAAAATAATTGCACCATTTTGAACGCAGCCTTGAACTTGGCAAGCGCTAAAACCGTAACGCAAAGCCCATGCCATCAGGAAATTTCGGGCTGGTTTCTGAAAAGACTAGGTTTTATCGCTTGTAGCGCCCCCAAAAGTTGGGTGCCTTGCTGATCACTCTGATGCTTTTTAATTGAAATGCCGAAATCTTACGCACATTCGAGGGCGCCAATTGTGAAAGGTCCAAAAGTGCATGAAGGGCAAAACAGGGTTGATATTCAAGGGAGCGATTTGTCTAATCCTTCCATCGTCCTCAGCGATAATTGTTTGGCTTTTTTAATATCTCTAACAGCCTGCTTTTAAACGCATATCATGAAGGCTCAATTTGAGAGGTTCAGGAAGACCGATCGGCAATGATGGTGACTAAGAAAATCGCTAGGCTTACGGAGCCTTCTTAAAAATCATGCCCTGCAAATCTGGATAAGGCGGTGCAAACGTTACGCCGCTTCGTTCAAGTATGGATCCTTTATAGCCATTGTGTGGTGCAGCGAAAAAAACGCACTGCAACAATTCATTGTTTCATTCCTCGGCCCTTGACACAGGGAAAGCACTGCGTGCAGCATTCTAAACGAAGTGCGGTATTGTAAACGTCGCGCTCTGGCCTCGGGGGAGGCTCTGCCGCGCGCCGCCGCAAAAGGCAGGGGGGAGCCTATGACCGTATCGACACGAAAAGTGGCTATCGTCACGGGCGGAGCGCGCGGTATCGGGCGCGCGTGTACGCATGAACTTGCCAAATCGGGGTACGACATCGCGATTGTTGATCTTTTGCAGCCCGAGATGGAGCGCACAAAGAGGGAACTCGAGGATCTAGGGGCAAAAGTACTGATTTTTGAGGCTGATGTAGCCTCCTTTGCCCGTGCGCAGGAGATCGTAGCTGAGGTTCACAAGGCCTTTTGTCGGATCGACTTCTTGATGAACAATGCCGGTAAGGCAAACCCGATCGGTATCCTCGACATAACAGAGGAAGAATTTGACCGCACGATCGCCATTAATCTCAAAAGTTGCTTCAACTATATTAAGCCTGTTGCGCCCATCATGATGGCACAGGAACAGGGTGGCCGCATCGTCAATATGTCGTCCCTCAATGCATTAAGCGGCGGCGTGACAAGTGCTGTCAGCAAGCACTCTTATGCTGCTGCCAAAGCCGGTATTCTCGGCTTAACACGCTCTCTCGCAAAGGAATTCGGCTCCAAAATCCTGATCAATGCCCTTTGCCCAGGCGTCATTAAAACAGAACTGGGCAATTCGCTCACAAAATCGCGTGAGCCGGAGTTGATCAAAGGCATTGCTGCAGGACGTCTCGGGTCGCCGCAAGATGTGGCGCAAGTTGTGAAGTTTCTCGCGACATCTGAGCCATGCTTCCTCACAGGACAGCATTACGTCATCGATGGTTTCCAATGGTCTTGCTGAGGCGGATATCATCGGCATGAATATTTCCTTTGAAGGACAGAACATCCTCGTCATAGGTGCAGCACTTGGTATTGGGCGCGCCATTGCCAGCTCTTTTGCCGAGGATGGAGCATCGGTCTTTGCGGCCGATATTCTGCAAGACGAACTTGAACCTCTAAAGAAATCGATCATTGGAGACCGCATTACGACCCTCAAAATCG
>Ga0214917_10001881_pt1 | contig 26471 bp, 15 predicted proteins | sample LL_1208_BB_MetaG_FD_177983 | JGI IMG/M metagenome (GOLD analysis project Ga0214917, IMG submission 177983) | Freshwater microbial communities from Lake Lanier, Atlanta, Georgia, United States - LL_1208_BB | ecosystem: Environmental > Aquatic > Freshwater > Lake | place: USA: Georgia | collected...
CATTGAAGAAACTGAATTGGAAAAAGTTTCTAAAAGAAAAAAAACTGAATAGAAAAACACAATTTAGAAAAGTGCAAAAATATTTCTTTTTTTCTTTTCTGGTTCCACTTCTTGGAATATCTAAATGTTGACCCCTTTATGAAATCTGAAATGACTCCTTGAGTAGTCTCATTAAAAAAATCTGAAATGACTCTTTGAGTAGTCTCATTAAAAAATCTGAAATGACTCCTTGAGTAGTCTCATTAAAAAATCTGAAATGACTCTTTGAGTAGTCTCATTTAAAAATCTGAAATGACTTCTTGAGTGATCTTATTAGAAAATCTGAAATAAATCATTGAAGAAACTGAATTGGAAAAAGTTTCTAAAAGAAAAAAACTGAATAGAAAAACACAATTTAGAAAAGTGCAAAAATATTTCTTTTTTTCTTTTCTGGTTCAAAATTCTGAAAATATCCTAATGTTGATCTCTTTAGAAAATCTGAAATGACTCCATATATAGTCTCTTTAAAATTTGTGATGACTCCTCGAGTAGTCTCATTATGAAATCTGAAATGACTCCTCGAGTAGTCACATTAAGAAATCTGTAATGACTCTTTGAGTAGTCTCAATCGAAAAACTGAAATAAATCAATTGAAGATTGAATTTGAAAAAGTTTCCAAAAGAAAAAAAGTGAATAGAAAAACACAATTAACAAAAATGCAAAAATATTTCTTTTTTTCTTTCTTGGTTCCATTTCTTTCACAATTCTAAAATATCCTAATAATGAATCTCATTAGAAAAACTGAAATGGACCTCCTTGAATAGTCTTATTAGAAAATCTGAAATGATTTCATGAATAGAATTAGAAAAACTGAAATAAATCCATTGAAGATTGAATTGGAAAAAGTGTCCAAAAGAAAAAAAGTGAATAGAAAAACACAATTAACAAAAATGCAAAAATATTTCTTTTTTTTCTTTTGGGATTCCATTTCTTTCAAAAGTCCGAAAAGACAACTTGGATGATATCATAAGAAAATCTGAAATGACTCTTTGTGTAGCTCTGAAGTTTGATAAAATCCCCTCGTAAAAAACGATTTTTATTGAAACAGAAAAAAATGATAGTGTAATATAAGATCCCAACAAACAAACACACACACACTATGAATGCAGAACAAGAGCATATTTTCGACGCCTTTTGTGCAAAAAAGAATATACTGATTCACGGACACGCTGGAACGGGTAAATCGTACCTGATCCAACATCAATTCCGTCCTTTTCTACAGTCTCGATGTCTACGATACGCCATCACAAGTACGACAGGTATCTCGAGTTTATTGTTAATGGGAACTACATTACATAGCTATTTGGGAATCGGATTGGGGAGTTCGTCCGTTTCTTCTTTGATTTCCAAAATCCAAAAAAACCCCAAATTGGTGCAACGATACCAGACATTGGATTGTTTAATCATTGACGAGATCAGCATGCTTTCATCGGAGATTTTGGACAAAATTCATATCCTCTTTCAACATTTTCGGAAAGATTTCGATGCTCCTTTTGGAGGATTGCAAATGGTTCTCTTGGGAGATTTTTATCAATTACCCGTCGTGAATCCCAAAGATAAATTCGTATTCGAATCACCACAGTGGTCCTCTTACCAATTTCACTGTCTTTCGTTGACCCAATCGATGCGCCAAACAGATCCGAGATGGATCGAATGTCTCCATCACGTCCGCCTCGGGGAGCTTTCGAAAGACGATATTTCCTATTTACAAAAACGGTGTTGTTCCCCGCCTCCATCCATGTCCATTATACCAACCGTCTTATATTCTACCAATCAGGAAGTGGACGAAGAAAACGAGCGTCACTTACAGGACCTGACGATACACACTCCGTTGCATGTATATCCTGCGACATTTACTCCACCCAATGATGAAGTAAAGAAACATTTCCCAAACTATTTACATACCCTAAAATTGGCCAAAGGAGCTCAAGTTATGTTCACCATCAATAATCTGGAGGAAGGATATGCGAATGGATCTCGTGGTATTATCTTGAATTTCATAGGAGATCACCAGTATCCTGAGATAGAACTCCTGAATAAGAAAAAAATCATAGTAAAACCCCATGAATGGAAAATCGAAGTGGACGAGAATACGGTGTATAGTGCGATACAATTCCCTTTGAAATTAGCATGGTGTATTACCATCCATAAAGCACAAGGCATGACATTGGATTATGTAAAAACCAATATCGGTTCTAATATTTTTGCATACGGTCAAGCATATGTGGCCCTTTCGCGTATTCGAACACCAGAAGGATTGTTTTTAGATTCCTTTCAAGCATCTCGTATTCGTGCCAATCCACGTGTCAAGGCCTTCTTTACCCCGACTTAAATTTAGATTTAAACCGAATTTCCGACAAAAAAAATAAATAAGATCCCATGCTCTATATTGATCATCGTGAAAAGGCTGTTTTGGACATCATATCACTTTCAGACAACATCCAAAGCAAAGTGTTAGACGTAGGTGATTTCCAGTTTTTTTGCAATGATACCAACCGACCCATTCTCATCATTGAAAGGAAAACATATGCGGATTTTTACCAATCATGTCGTGATGGACGATTTCGAGAACAGAAACAACGTATGTTGGGATCGGGATTTCCCTTTATATGGTATGTGTTTGAAGGTCGTTCCAAACACGACCATCGAGGCCAATTCCCCGACAATTATTGGGATCAAATCGTGTTCCGCATGGCCATGAAAGATTCCATTCGGGTTCATTGCACTTCCTCGACACAGGAAACCGTTGCATGGATTCATATGATTCTCCCAAAACTCTCTGCCCAGATCCATGAATTTTTAGAGAAATCAAATGAGTGCATTATGACTCCTTGTATTTCGGTAAAAAAAAAAGAAAACCTGACTCCTCTGGTCTTGTATAAGTTACAATTGGAACAGATACCAGGTGTTTCCCAGAAAACCGCTCAGTGTCTTATAGAAGCCTATCCTACATGGATCGACCTATTGACGGTCCTTCAAAACGATCCCGAATCCGTGGCCAAGTTGGTGGTATCGACCAAAGTGCTGGGTCTCAAGTTTGTGGAATCGTTACTTCGAAATTTACAGGTGAAATAAAATCCGTTTAATTCCATAACCTATTTCATTCTCATCAAATGTTATATGAAAAATGGTCTCTACCATTTTCTTCCAGTATTCGGTGGAATGGAAGGCGAGAGATGGTGGCATCATTTCGCGGATAAATGCCTCAAATTCCTGCCATTCGATTCGATCGGTATTGGATCCTGTTTTCTGGAAATACTGCAAAAGAATGCCAACGGATTGTATGGTGGAATATTGTTCATCGGTCGTGGTCATATGGTCTGAACCACCGCCACGATAATTATGAGGAGCGAAGATTTCCTTCCCTGTGGTTTTGGGAGTGTAGGTGATCGTGGGATTGCGATTCCGTGTTTTGAAGATCACAAACACCGTTCCATGGGGGATATGTTCCATATCTTCTGTGCATACAAAGGCCACCATGAACAACGGAGTTCGAATGTTTTTGGACGTGCGACGTTTGGTAAAATCGATGGAATCGGGAGGGAGTTGCAATTCCAATGAAGTTTTGATTTTTTGAAAGGATAGAGCATAACCCTTATTGCGCGTATTCAGCATGCGTACACTGCTTCCTTCTCTTCGTGCTTGATCGTCCGAGGAAGAAAACCATTCGATAATTTCCTTTTTTTGCATCTCTGTCAAGGATCCAGCATCTCGAATTTTTTGATAAGACGATTCTGCCATCATCTCCAGTAAATTGGGTAAAAAGGTCTCTGCGGAACGATTTGTTTTGGAGGAGATGGTTTCCAATGCTAATCCATGCGGAGTCGTATACGCTCCGAAAGCATCCTTATTCATGGGAATATTCCATGTGAGGGGAATGGTGAGTACCGGAGGTTCTTCGTCGCCCCCCTCGAATTTACGTTTTTTGGACGATGATTGAGGAACAATGTTCATGGCCCGATCCACTATTCCATCATCAATGTACATGTCGAAATCGGTTTTGTGGGTGATGGGATGGAGACGGAATAACGAATCACTACAATACATATGAATATCATAGGAATGATACCCACAACAACGACCAAATAACCCTTGGATAATCGTATCGGTTTTAGGATTCTCACTGAATTCCCATACAGTACCTATATACTGTTTGTAAGGAAGCACTTTCCCGACTCGCAATCGACCTTTAATGATGATAATAGACGGTTTTTTAGGTTCTTCCGAAAGACATGGCAGATCGGTATCTGGGTCATCGTCGTCATCAATACGAATACTTTTTCGAGTGGAATCGTAGCGGAAAATATCAAAGTCTCTCTTTTTACATACATCCATCACTTGTTTATGGTATTTGGGAGAAATCATACGAAGCAAATGATATTTCTTGCCAAAGGTTTTCAAGATATTCGGAATGGTGGCAAGATTGGTCGGGATGGCATGAATACATCCCCGCTTCCAGAATTGAGAAAGGCCTTGATACCCTTCTCCTGGCAATAAATGAAAAATACGTTTCGATGAGAGATGGATCTTTTCACTGAACGGTGTGGCGGAAATAGACACAATATAGAGATTCCGTTCACGAAATTCGGCATCACTCATGGAAGGATGAATTCCAATCTTTCGATAAAACCGATCCATGGTCTGTCCAGTGGATTGATCCAAATGTGATTCATCCACGATAATAATTTTATTGGAAACAGAAGTTCGATCCAATTTCAAGAGGTCTTGACGAAAGAAGACCGTCGTATCTCGATTACCATAGAATTGCACGTCCCGCTTGGCTTGTTCTTTCAAGAGTTTTTCATTACATCCCGAAAGGACCATCCCACTTAATTCGGGAAAGAGACGTTTCATTTCCATGATAATTAAATTATAAGTCCCCGACTTTCCTACTTGTGGATAAGCATAAAGTAGTCCATATCGTCCTCCTTCTTGTTGGAAATAATGACAAATGTCTTGGGCAACGCTCTGCTGATTCGGATAGAACATTGCTTCTCACGCCACTTCCTGCAAGAAAAAAGTGAAAAAAGTGAAAAAAGTGTGCTCTTTTTAAAAAAAAGGTTGTACCAAAGCGTCATTTTTTTGAACGATAGAACCAACATTCTCGGAATAAAAACACTAAAACGTTCACCGACATGGCATTTCCCGTTAAACGATAGAGGATGTGATCAGGGAAACCACAGGTATCAAAAGAATCGGGAATCCCTTGTAGACGCATACATTCCCGAGGTGTCAATTTTCGTCCAAGCGAGGTGACATAAAACGAAAACATCCCTGCCAATAATGTCGGTGAAATCGATTTTTTCTTGGTGGCATAATTGGGATGACTGGTATTAAGATTAATGATCCACGGTTCGGAAGGGTGTTCGATATTGGCTTTGGATAAAACGTATTTCATATGAGACGTTAATTTGGAGTAGGTTTTCTTTCGAGCAAGAGGTAAAGAAGGCTCTATGATATCATAAATGGTTTTCGTCAACGGTATGGGTTCTGGAAATCGAAAAGCGGGAAGTTGGCGCAGTGTACCAACAATATACACCCTCTTCCGTTGTTGAGGAAGACCGTAATCTTGTGTATCTAACACTTTGTATTGAATATCATAATCTTTCGAAAGTCCTTCTTGTAAAATACTCATAATGGTGGAAAACGTGTGACCTCGATGATGCACTAATAAGCCTGCGACATTCTCCAATAAAAAGCATTTCGGATGCAGAAATACAATAGTATGGTAGATAGAAACAAAAAGATGCCCCCTCTCATCCTCGAATCCAGACCGCGTTCCCACCGTCGAAAAAGGTTGACAAGGAAAACCAGCAACATACAAATCAATGGACGGAAATTCCGAACGGTCGTGCTTTGTCCAATCTCGTTTCGTTATATCCCCAAAGAGTATCTCTGGTTGAAAATTCGCTTGAAGTAATTGCACCGCCAAGGGATCAATTTCCGAACTGAAGATGTGGCGATACGGAACCTGTAATTGATTCAAAGCGAGTAGTGGAGTGTCTAACCCCGAGCAGTCAGTGGCAATATTGATCATGCAAAAAAATGATATTTTTTTTTTATAAAGTAAAAAAAAAAAACTAACCCCATGAGATAGTCCGTTCATGTTCTATTTTCCAGGATCGGGTGCTATGGAACAACACGTGGAACGATGTTTTCGATGCCACCGAGGTGCTTCGAAATCAATACTGATACAATGCTCTCAGTGCATCAATTATTTCCACGGCGCATGCAATACGGATTCCTCGACACTCTGTGCATCTTGTTTTTATGTGGATATTATTCCATGCAAGAAAGATGATTACGTGGATATGGAAGTACATACGGCCGAAAAACAAGGCAATATTCGGATTCTTGAAACACTTATTCTCGATCGTGAAATCGGCGAGATTCATACTGTTGAAGGTATGGAAGGCCATTCGATGTTCAGTTTTTTAGTCTCGTGCCAGCCACAAAAAATCCACGTCGTGAATTGGGACGGGCGTGTATTGGCGTCCTTGGAAGACCATCTTCAATCAATCCAAGAATTTGATCAGACTGAAAAAATCTATCGTCACGACACGGGTGAAATCACTCAATGCTCCTTCCATGAAATGAAAATGATGAAATACTTGCGTTCGGCGAGCGTGGATCCTTCGTTAAGTCAACTCATTTATTTAGATTATTGTTGCACATGGTGGGGAAATAAGCACGTGTACCTCCCCATTGACATTTACTGGGCCATGGGATGTTTTCGCCAAACCACCCAATTCCCTTGTTATCTGGGAATCACGTTTTCTCTTCGTGGTATGCGTCAAGATGGTACGGAACCGAATTATTCGGCATGGGTGGCCATGTATGCTTCGAAATTCGATTTAGAAGCTCGATTGATTCACGATTTTAATTACTCGAAAATGTGTTTTCAGGTATACAAAATCAATTAAATTAAAGCTTATTTTTTTTTTTAAATAAAATGGGTGATTTTCAAACCAACGTCTCGGTGCTGACGGAAATGACGTCCACCATTAATTATTTCATTCAAGAATCCACACACTTTTACCAATGCATGGAAACGACGAAACTTCGCATCGAAGAATTATATGAAATATTCGAATACGAGGACGGAAGCACGGAATTCGATCTACTCCAATTCGTCTTTCAATTCATCGAGCAAATGATTCCTGAATTCGAATTCATGGTATTTGAACCAGTGTCCGTTACCGTATTACCCCCCATCGAACTTTCTTCTTTTTCCTCAAATACGTCTTCATCAACTGAATTCCATTCCATGTTTTCGGTACTTTCCCATAAACACAAAGCATGTGCGGAAGTGTTAACGACGATCACGACCTTTCTCCAAAAAATGTCGCATTTTCGAGAGGTCATGGAATCGGTCTCCCCAAAATTAAAGGCCTTTGCGGGACATCATCCTGAAATCATTGAGAAAATCTCGACTTTCATCGAACAAACCATGCTGGAAATCAATGCCTTTCATCCTCATGATAACGGCAATAACGACGAAGAAGAAGACGACGACGACGACGAAGAAAAGGACGACGACCACGATGATAATCATGATATTCTCTTACAATCGTTACGGGAAGAGTATCCCCAATTCCCATGGGAAGTGAGACACGTCTCACAACCGTCATGGATCTTTTCATTGGGGAAAGCGCTTTATAAACACCAATTTGTGCGAAAACATATGCCCATGGACGGCAATTGCTGGTTTCATTCCATTGCCACTGCGATAAAACCATTGGACTGTGTAAAAGATGCCTATGAACTGCGTAAAGAGATCGTCCATGCAGTACTCCAACGTCCTGAAATGGTGGATATGTACTTGGAATTCGCGAAATCCAAAACAGTACCGTACCTTCCTTCTTCGATGCAGACGAAAGAGGATGTCGAACGATGTATCGAACCTCCCTCTTATTTCGCCGATGATTCCTTGGTGGTGGAAACGATTCGTAAAATCCCTGTCGTCATTCTGAGAATCGATCCACAAGCATCGAGTGGGGAGTATTACCATGTCCTCTCTCTCGAACATAATGGAGTGTACCATTCTCCCCGTCATGAGAAGAAATACATCCCACCGTATCGCTATGCCATTTTATTGTGGTATGAATCCCAGCATTATGACGTCATTGAATATAACGGAAAAACGATCATCGATTTAGGAGGAGACGAAGAAACCCTGATCCACCGCATGTTCCATATAGCATTAGCACCGTGTCAATTGACGAAGGTCGTGGCGAAACCCGAGTAATGGGAACCGCCGTTATACTGTTTTGTATAAGCTTTGCGACACGTTGGTAAAAATTCATGAATAAGTCGGATGCATGGTTCTGGGATATGTTTGGGTCGAAAAAGCGTGGCCAGTTCCGAGAAGGTATAAAAACAATACTGCACTTGGGATGGAAATTGGCGATTTTGTCGAGTTCCTGCATCGTGGCAATGGATATGGAGGTAGTTCAATTGATCCATTTTTTTTTGAGCAAGGAAGGACAGTTCGATGTCCAATTGATATTTGATAGGTAATAAAATAGGCAGTAACGCCGTGCACGCTTCTCGATTCATGACATAGGCATGGGTGTAGACGGTCTTACCTTTCACGAGGGTCATGTAATCATTCAACGTTTTCTTAAGATTGGATAATTTCGCATTCTCTTTCCCCGTGAGGAAATAAGTGTTCGACAATTTCAAACCGTCCAGTTGGAATAACATTTGAGCCTTCTCGTTGTTTTTCAAAAGATGCCCGTCTTGATTCAGTCGGAGCCAATGCAGAATCTCGTTGAATTTATATTTGAATTTTGTCGGAGACACGATTTCCAGATCGTCCTCCACGATCAATGCCGTGGAGAAATCTGTATGATAGACCAAAAAACGCCAAAGATGGTAGTGAGACAGAGCACACGCTCCCGCGGCCCACGTCGGAATGATGTTTTCGTTTTTCATACAGACTTCGATGTTGTCAAAGACGTCGTACGTGAAATAATGAGACGCATACGTCTCGGCGAAATCCGCCGTAAAGGCGGGGAATCGGTAAATGTTTTTGAAAAAAGGACGTAATTGCGCATGGCACGCTTCATATCGAGCCACTTCCGATTCACGATTGATGATAAAGACAGGTGTCGAAAACATTTTGTTGTAATTAAAAAAAATATATCTATATACCAATAAGAAGAATGCCAGCATATCTAAATATAGATCAACCAGCATATAACAAGGCGTTAGAGCATTTTGAAGTTTCGAATAAATCAGCAGATCAGTTAGCGAAATTTATCGAGGATGTTGTAAAGAAAGGAGACAGTACTAAATACAGAGTTCACAAAACTGCTTATATTATGTCTTTCTTAACTTTTTTCTCAAATAATAAAGACAAATTTTATTATGATGTTCTGGCTATTCCTAACCATATTAAAAAACTAAATACATTATTATCGGAAAAAAAAAAAACTGAATCGCCAAAATCTGAACCATCATCATCAACATCCAAAGGATATAACCCACTCTACGTAGTTAAAACAACTTATAAGTCGTCGTCATCATCACGATCATCACGTCCTTCCATCACCGATACATGGACAATACCTAAATATAAAACCACCAAATCAAGCAGTGACACCCCCCATACAAAATATTTACAAAAATTGGGCGAGGATTTCAAAAAAACAATAACGAATATAGAGATATTCAATCAGAAGTATGATCTTGATACCAGTTTAGAATTACCTTCTCTCGAAATAGTTGACACTGAACAACAATCTGATTGTAAAAGCAATAGGGACATCATGCAATTCATCATGTCGATATTGGGCAATAAAATACTCGTAGCAGAGACATTGGATGAAAAGAAAAAATATTTTTTCCCCGAGTATTCGGAGAATTTACTATTCGCAAGTTTATCGGGTAGTATGGATATAGAAAACTATGAGAAGCTCCGTAAGGCGGATGCGTTCTATCGAATCAGGAAGGATATCATGAACGACTACATCGAAGACATGTCTGGAGACTCCGATAGAAGAAAGGATTGGTTTTCTTATTTTTTAGTTGCAGGTGTTTCTCCAAAAGAAGATAAATTGTCGAAATTCGGAGGAACAATGACCTACATCGAAGATCATCATTTCCCGTTAAAAAAGTGGGAAATACCGATCGAGGAAGTGTTGGATTTTGTTTGTGTTACTACCAAAAAGGAGCTTGCGAGATACGTCCTTTTCAAACTTCCTTACGAATTCCGTTTTACTCCGTTGTCTATTATGATACGTGAAGATTTAAATAATAAATATAAAGAAAAAGTCGTTGAAAAAATTGGTGTCATTATTCAATCGTTGAAGAAAGGTTTTGATCATCACAACCATATAGAATATAATAAAGACTATAAAGTCTCCTATGATAAAGTATTGAATAATAGTCATGATAATATCATTTTTGATTCTATTGATGAATCAGTAGACGACAATATAAGACGTAAGGATATTCGTAAGACTAAAGCATTACTTGAAGGTATCGATGCAAACCACATTTATGATATAATGATCAATATCAATAAAGAAGATTTTTTTGCAAAATTGACCTCCAAGGCAAAGGAGCAGTGGTACACGATGAAACGAAAACTACAAAAACACATACACCCCTCCCGCTTTACTCGCCGATCATCTCGAAGATCTGGAAGATCCAAGTCCATAAATTCCGTGTAAAAAAAATCCTCGATAAGAATAAAATGCTTTGGAGAAGAAGAGATTCAGATTCAGGAAATTTAACTTACGAAGAACAAATGGAGAATCAACAAAAACAGATTGAGAACGAACAAAAACCGAAAGAAAGTGGATGGTATGCAGGGAAAATTCTTACTAATGGTACACGAGCTTTGGTACAAGGTGCGGTACAGGGGGTAACAAGAGCAACCAAGCTCGTAGGTAATATAACAGGAAGCGAACAGAGAAGAGAAGATGCTGAATTGGTGGCCCAGGTTAAAGAAATATTTAAAACACAGAAGAAGAGATCAGTTTCGGGAAGAAGTACCGATTCACAAACGGAAGGGACGACTGAACCTCTTAGGCGGAAGGAGGATGTAGAGGAAGGACGACATATCCATGAATTATACCGAATGTCCCATACGCGATTTGGTGAATCTTTTCATTGGTGCGAACAGCAAATTTCAACGTTATTGCGAGAAAAGCATACATGGGACGACGAGAATATGGAGAAATTAGTAAAAAAAGTTACAGAAGATGTTATACTATCTCAATCCTTACCTGCAGAGAGAATACCGTCCCAATTTACTACTTCCTTGTACGGAGGACCGACCGCAATAACTGGCCCTCCTCAAACCATAGACTGTGCGAAATTCATATCGGACAATTTAGGAAGTTATCTAAGAAAAATTGAGTTAACGAAAGAATGGATCAAGTCGATATTGCAGGATAAGTATCCTTCGAAAAAGATCATATTTTTCCAAGAAATGATGGACGTCATTGAAGAACATTTCCTTCCCTTTCCAGAGTTAAAGCAGATGGTTGTGTGTGATCCATCGGCTGTTCAGGATCTGAAATGGATATACGGGAAAGGCCATGAAGGGGAAGAACGTGACATGGAATCGGTATGGTTCTATGCAAAACAATGCGAAGATGTGTTGTACCATTCTTTAGATAAATGGGAGGATTTTAATAAATATCCCCAAGAATTACAAGTGAAATTGACATCAAAATTCGATACATTACGTAAGAATCAAATATCTTTGAAAATGGATGCCTTGCGTGAAGAATGGAGACTAATCGTGCATGGAGAAACGGATTATTATGAGGAGTACACGAAAGAAATCCCCGTTATCAAAAAAAACCAACGCTTCGATCAGATTCGAAGGGGGTACCACTATGTATCCACGTGTTATTCATCCATCATCGAGTTTTTAATGAAGACACAAGACAACGTGGAACAACGTAGTAGATGGCCCAACCGAACCACGTATTTAGGTGATCAACCGTTTAACTCCATTCCGATTGCACAGATCAACCCTCCACGTAAAGAGGATACGGTGAGAATGTGGATAGAGTCGTGTTCGGGATGGGTGGCCGTTGAATTATATCAACATTACTGGGACCCCCATACATGTATAATTCCCTTCTTGCAAACGGAGATTGTGAAAGATATCGAAGATATGGCTTATATCGTGTATCGAAGACTTCCTTGGAAGTATCGTTATGTTTACAAGACTGACAAGACTGATCATATGACATACAAGGAGGAGGTCTTACGCGAAATTGGAAATATCATGAATGCCTTTTGGACATGTAGAACAAGTACTTACAACAATGATAAGTACCTCGGTTATTTACAGGAATGGATTTTCGAGGAACGAAACAGAGCGAATTATTTTATATGGCAATTATATGCCGATACTTCTGTGTTAACTAAACTATCAACGGGTAAACCATCAAAGACAATTAAGAAATTAAGTGAAAAAGTTAAAAATACATTAGACAGTATCAGAAAACAGAATGTAACGGAGAGTATTCTACCTGAAGATATATTCCAATTTTTATTCGTAAGCGATCAGGGATACAAACCCGATACTTGGATGACGTGGTTGAAAAAGAAATTCTTCTTGACGTTCCCCATAACCCAACGATCGTCCTCTTCACGACGAAACTCCAAACTCATGAAGAGATCGAAAACAAAGAAAGTAAGCCAAATAAATAATGATGATCATATAATTGTTCCATAGACAATTATGAGTCGTGCTCTGTTCTGTCCGCATTTATTTCAGTTTGTTGAAAATCGAAAATTGGCATTACTTACGAAAGAGCATTCATGGACGGTCCCATGTCATCATTTACGTGTCATTCACGCCGATTTATGTTTTCGTTCCTTTTCGCGTACTCCTTTCTACACAAATATCACGACATGTCACGTTGAATTTCGGTACCTTTATCAAAACGTGGTCAGCAATAATACCATCTTGAACGAACTTTTGCAGTGGAATTCGAGGATATTAGAAGAATTGGTACTGGAAAAATGTAATTGGTATGACCACCGTTTATCGTCCGTGTTGATGAAAGAATTGGCGTTTCCGTCTTTACGAAAATTCGTATTGATCCATGATCCTCTGGGCGCATTTCCCATGTCGGCGATGGAATATTTGGCATCCTGTCTTTTCCAGCGATCCCCCTTGATGCGACATCTTACGTTAGAAACTTACGGGTCTACGCGAATTCCGTCTATGTGGTTTTCCGCGTTTCCTGTCCAATTACAAACGTTGATCTTACGAGGAATTGATTTGCGACACGTGAAACTATCGGAAATATTGGATCATTGTCTTTCATTACGCGAATGTCGTTTCATACAGTGTGAACTGAATACTCACTCGTTACCCACCACGAAACGCGAATGTCCCTTACTCCGTGTATTGGACATGTCATTTAATTACCTCCATGATACCACGAGTCCTTCCTATTATTTTCCAGGATGTCATTTATCTACGTTGATGGTATGTGGTAACTTTTTCGAAAATTGGTTTCACCGACACATCTTCCAATGGGAATCGTTGGAGACGTTAAATGTAGAAATGAATAATATTACAAACGAAGGATGCCGACTATTATCGGAACATGGACGCTTTCTCGTACAATTACAAACCTTCAAACTATCCTCGAATTCGTTTGATAAAAAAGGGATGGAATACTTGTACAAATTCCTGTCCGAATTATATCTTACTCAGTGCTTAATACGGAATACCCGACTGAAAGTTCACATTGATACCCGATCCACGCAAGAATTTATTTCGTTGCGTCACCATATCCACGAAACCTATTTAAGGACAATTCTTTTTTAGTTGATTATAAAAGAATGGTAGCGTTCCCGAGCGGTCAAAGGGGAAGGGCTTAAGATCCTTTGTTGCAGAACTTCGTGGGTTCGAATCCCACCGCTACCAAAAAAAAAAATTTGTTTAATTAAAAAATGTCGTGGATCCAATTTCATTTGTGGAGTATCACTTATCTATTGATATTTGCCTTGTGTAGCAGTGTTTTTTTGATGTGGACGTTAGAGAATCGTTTTTGGAAAATAGCATGTTTGATTGCGTTTGTGTTATTGGTCTTCGAACTCCCGAATAGGACGAATTATCTTCCTTTTCTTGGTGAATGTGCAATGACCACTGGATTAGACTATTTATCGAGAGCTCCGAGCAAAACACCTTACCGACACATTGTTCGAAATCTACCTCCTTATTCAAAGGTAATTTACTGGGCTACCGTTTATCCCGTGTCCGCCACAACGCCGAATCAAGCCTATGGAGACTATTCGAATTCCTTATGGACAACGGCCAATGACCAAGGGGAAGCGGTTCTTTATCTGAAAAACGCGCCTGTGTCGTATCACGTCCTGAATGGAATGGTTCGTCTGGATCCCCATATTCATTATCGATATTCTTTGTCAAATGGTTTATGGAGTGCCGTGTCATCGGAAAAGTTTTTTATATAAAAGTGCTCCAAAAAGAGCGTAGGTCATACATAATAAACATTGTAAGATGAAGACCATTATCTTCATGCGAAAAAGTGTTTTTTGATGGGACTTTAGAAATCGGAGTTTACTGATGAAAGAAATGAATTTGAGGATCAAGATACACAAAATAAATACTGTACATACAACAAAAAGATTTTGATTGGACATGGATGGAAGTTTAAGAGAAGATGATGGTATTTTGGGTAAGAAGTAGAATCCCAATGCAACTGTAAAAAAAAAGAAAAGGACAATCAACAAATCACTTAAAATTTCCATGGTAAACCAGAGTTTGTAATTTGCATCCATTGTTTATAAAGACATTTTTTTTTTTAATATCTTTCTATAAATAATGTCCACCGAAATTATTCGTGAACTCCCAGAGATTCTTTACAAAAGAACAGACGGATTTATCCCACCACCGCCACAACCAATGAAACAACCACCGTCCGAATACCGTCATGTGTTGCAATACCGTTTCCGATGGTCACCTTCTACGATATTGGATTTATACTATGCATGTAATGTATCACAATTTCTCTCCCTCCTTAAAAGAAACTCGGAATTGACGGAATTCGAGAAACAATTGGTATTTTATTACATGTCGTTCCCGCCGACCACGATGAAAAAAAAAACATCGACCAAGAAAAAATCATGGTCAAGGAAAGGAGGCCAAACCCACAAACGCGTTTCTCGTCGTCCAATGACCGTATCGTTGGATTCGTTTTGGTGGTTTGAATCCCTGCGAAAACATTATGGGGGAGACACGATGTTTGAACAGAATGCCCTGACGGATTATAATCGGTGTGTATTGCACGATAAACATTTTTTCGGTTCCGAGGCTAAGCGCCAAGAAACCATTGAGACACGTAGTTCTACTCTACCGTTATCCTCCAAACTCACGACGAAATCTTCACCTCCGAACCCTTCTTTGGACATTTGGAAGTCTTCTTTGTATAATATTTCTCGTACAATAGAAGGACTTCGAAGTCCCGTGTCGATGTTATTTCTTCCCTTGGAAGAGAAATTTCCTAATATCGAATTTCTCGATCAACTACCCGAAACGGATCAAGAAGTTATCCTAAAATGGATGAATGAAAGACAGGCATTGATGGACACACTCCAAAACGGATTACAGGAAAAATCTCCCGATATAAAAGAATTGAAATCGGTAATTGCTAAGTATAAAGACACGATCGTGAAGGATCCCCAAGAACAGGAATTGATCTTGCAATGGCAATATAGTACGAATCAAACGTTTCCTACTTTACAATCATGGTTGTATGGAATATGGAAAAAATATCTCAAGCCTTCCGATGATCATCAACATCATCCACGTTTATCACCCACTGAAATTCAAATCCAAAAATTAGCCAAGGCCATCGAACGAGGAAAAGACTTTGACGGTCTTCATGAACTGATTGTTGCGTCATCGTCTCCGTCGTCGTCGTCATTACCCAAATTATGTGAGACCGTCCAAGGCAACCAAGGTGGTGGTGGGATCGTCTTATCTCTTTATGATGTGTACGACACGGTCTATCAGGCACCTTTCACAACGGCAGAATTATCCCAATTCGATCAACTCGTATTACCAATGGTACAATTTTTTGATGCCGATCGTTTCCAGACCGTGGAAGATATCCGCCGAAATTTCAAGAAACGAGATTGGATGACTTATCCTGAAATCCCGTTTCAAAACATCATTCATACTATCCTTCGTCATGTAAAAATATCTTTATTGGAAACGTTTGTTCACGATGAATATTTAGTACAAAGTCCTGACATTATGGATTTGATCCGACAATTCGATTTTTTTCTGATCCAAGTCATCTCTGAAAAACACGGATGGGATCCTCGTATCGTGAAACAAATCATGGAACAGGTAAGGATCCAACTCCCACCATATTCACCTCCCTTCGCGGTAGAGGTATCGGAGATGTCCTCTATTGATGCGATCTTCGATGGCACATTTTCGATGGAGGACGAGAAATGTCGTGACAACAATTGTTTGATGACGGCCTATCGCTTCTTTTCTACTTCATCATCCGTTTCGCCAACGGAAAATGCGGTCATTACCTCCGATGAAGAGTTGTTTTATGTATTACATAAATCCCATCTTTTATTAAATCCTGCTACTTATATTATCAAACTCTTTTTTTTGCAAATAAAAGAGTTCTTTGAAGGAAAATTATACGACATTGTCCGATCTCATATCTTAAAACCTTTGAAGGATATCATAACTACAAAATACCAAGAACGATTATCGGCGGTTCTCAAATCGTTGTACCGACGAAATCGCGTGACCGTCGACGTCGATCACTTCCCTCTCCCGGAATTTCTAAAAACTCCTTTAGCGCAAAATTCCGCAAAATCGCTTCAACGTAAAGCATATGAATATGTCTCCTCGAATCAAAACGCTTGGGAAGAAAGGATTATGAAAGAAGTAACGAAGCTTTCCGTTTCGTATTTCGAGGATTTCGAGAGGATGTGGAAGAAAGATGTCGAATACGTCCACCCCGATGATGACGCGACCGCAGGTGCGGTGCTGATGAGCGACGAGGGAAAAGCGCCTGTCGCCTCGATGAACGACGTGGGTTTGACGGACGATGACGCTTTGTGAAAAGAGTAACGGGACGATGTCTTCCTCCCGAAGTCGCATGTGGCAGATAACCGTAATGTGCAAAATGATCCGCTTGTTTTGCTACAGACAACGAAATATGTTTCATAAGATTGAATCCAGTTTCTAATAAAGGTGATACATATGGACTTAAAAAATCCAATAATCCCATGAGGATAATGAGCACTGGTAAATATTTAATTTGAACAAATCGACATAAAATGGTGATCATAAATTTTCTGTATTTCCAAAGGGTATGGTAGGACGTTTCCCAGTATGTACATTGTTGTTTATTGATCACGCGACGAGGTAAAATGATGGCAACACCATCTGGGGTAGTCACATTTAAATAACAATCGTTGTCTATGATGGATTCTGGATGTGTTCTAATCTTGGTTTTGTCGTATTTGACACAATCTCGAATTGTTTCGGCATCGAAGATGATCCTATTCGGAACTGTATCCAGATTCAAAGCCAATGTTTCTTGAAAACTCTCTTTTATTTCATGTTGACGTTTCAAAGTTCCTTCTACACGAGCACTATATGTGACGGATTTCTCATATCGACCTAAAGCATTATTATAATATAAAAAAATAACAGGATCTTGCGATTCTGCAGGAACAATTCCACAAAGTGTCATAAATAATAAATCTTTTATCATTGATGGTGTACGTTCTGCTTGTAATAATGTTTTTTGATGAGAGGCATCATCTCGGTCTATAACACGAATCGTTTCAACTCGAGTCATATCTCCGCCTCTTAATAGCCAATCACACACTGTATTGTGGGTTTTTTTACACACATAGTTGATCATACAAAAGATTACATTGAAGATAACGACCATTTCTGAAATGTTCAATGCACCCCCCGAATCTCTTATCGTTTCTTGAACATAGTATTTATCAGTCATAAATAGCCTAACCATATCATACAGCCTTTGAATGTCAGTACGTTGCCATATTTGAAAAAGATAAATGGCCCATTGTGCAAGACGATAGAAAAGTTGGTATTTGGGTTTATAGATATCCATCATTGCATACATCTTTTGGTCAATTCGTTGTAATTTAACCACTACATTGAGTGCATGATATTCCCCATGTAAAAATCTGTTTTCACTTTCGGTAATCGTAACCGTCGGTGGAGTATTTAAATAAGGATATTCTGTTTGTTTTTCTTCCAGAATCTTTTTATGAATATAATACAGCCCATCACTTTTTACGTACTGTTTATTATATAAATTTTGAAGTATTGTAATTTCTAAATCTTTCGATCCTTCCGATCTTAAAAACATGTGAAGGTAATGATCTTTTTTCAAAGATTCAATGTATTCACCGATACCTTCGTCGAAAACGATCCGTACTACATTCGCAGGGTCCGGTAACAATCGTATATATGCTTTTCCTAAAGTATGTTCGATAGGGCCTTGTCCGCCACTTGATTTTGCAGGGTCTTTCAATGCCTCCGTCGAGAGGAATTTATCAATGAGTGGATAATCACCTCGTATTTTATTAATCCAATGATGAATACCTTCCACTGTGGTAAAACGATCTCGAATATCCTTATAGATATTGGAATGAAATGCAAGAATCTGGTCGACTACTTGTTCGCCATAAATAACTTTCGAAACGTTTTCCATAATAGTATATTCATCGTCTTCTGGTATGTCGATATATTGTATTATCTCTTGTTCCACGATGTGGCTTTTTTCGGACTCTATTTCTTGTTCCACGATTGCATTCCTTTGATATTCTTCTATCGTCGTTATTTTTTCTTCCATTTCTGGAGAATCATTCATCAAAAATTCGATATTTCGGATCATGATAAAGATGTCCAGACGAACGGAATCAATCAATGCTTGGGATATATACAAATCTTTTACGAAAACTTTTTGTAATGGATCCGTAGAACTACCAAACGACATTTTAATTGTCTCAATTCCATCTAAAAGATAGCGGTAGAATCGGAGACCATGCTCTAAAAACGCAAGATCAAATGATCTTGATTGGATCCTTTCATCTATTTCTTTCAGTAATGCATAGTCATCAAAAGGCAACATATGCTGAAAAAAAATAGCCTTCTCAAGGATTAAATCGGGACTGGGAAAATCTCGAGCACGAACTTCATCGGGTAAAGAATGATTATACTCCCATAGCCGTTGACGAAGAAAACTATATTTGAGATCGATTTCCTGTGAAATGGAGGAAGGAGGTTGTAATTGATTTTGTAGTAAAAGATGATCAAGAAATTCTATATATTGAACAATATTTGCTACGGGAACCCCTTCGCCTGAATTAAGTTCGCGTTCTATCGTATCACAGTTATCTTTGAAACCTGCACCAAGACGGTTTACATGATCGTGGAATAATGCTTTTTTCTCCCATAAATGATCTTTCAAAGAGGCAACGATATGTGATTCCAATTCGTGAATAGCTTTCATAATGTCGGTCTCTTCTGCCATCCCTGCTCTCCGTAATTCGGTTTTCAATATCAACAATGCTTGTAATTCTTCATGGAGTTTGTTCATATATATTATGACATCACCCGTCGAACCTTCTGCAAGAGCGATGACTTTCATCCTTATGGTAAAAAATCTTATATATGTATTTATTGCACTCTCCAAGTCAAAAATTCGTTTGACTATTTCGGATCGAATCCATTCTGGTATTGCTCTGTCATTCGTGATCGTTGTGCGGATTGTAATAATTTCATTATAAGAATATAAAAGACGTTCAAATTCTCCTCCCAATATTTCCAAAGAGGCATTGTCTATATATGTAATAATTTCTTTGATTCGAATGATCAATGCATCATATTTCATTATATGTTCATGAAAAGGAACCAGAAAACGTAATTGTTCATCGATGTAAGCAATCACGTCCTGTAAATCATGACATGCCTCTTTGTAGATATTCAATTGGACGATGATGTCACCGATCGAAAATAATAATTCTCGAGGATTGTTTAGAAGAGTCCTCATATGTGTCTCTAAATTCTCGGCATCATTCCGTACTAATTGATAATAATAATGTAATCGTGTGTCAATTTCTTGAACGATCTCGTCGTTTTGTATGAAATACTCTCGATATGACTTCAATTCCAAAATGATATGGATGGGTGTAAACTGTTCAGGATGGTTTGTTATGTTATCCAAAAACAATTGCAAGCTTTGCAAAGGATCCATTTATTTATCAGCAACAAATAAATCTACGAGCATTTTGAAAAAAGAGAAATTCGATAGGAAAAACGAAGACTGTTCGTTTTGTTTCCGGTTATCCTCGCTTCCAAATAAAATAATCGATCGAATATGTTGACTGGACATGAAATACAATCGGATATTGGACCATATGGCGATAAAATTCATCGACGAATGTTCGTTCGTAATTGAATTGATCAGTGATTTATGGTGATAAAAGGATTTCAAATTGGAAATATTCTTGCGATTCTCGAATAAAGAAGCAAACGTAAAAGAGGAATTATTTTCTATCCTGCTTTTATCGTACATATATTTTTTCATATATTGATTGTCAAAGGAATATTTAGACAAATAAGCAAAGGTGTTCACCTCGACCGCCTTTCCTAAAGAATCGGTCACTATTGTCGTATGTGTCGAAGAGGATCCGATTCCCGTTAAAGAGGTGATCATATTGGTAGCTCCCTGTAACCCATTTGCAATGGTTCTAACGTCCGCTTCCAGAGGATCTCGTTTTATATTGTCGATAGGTTTCCATTCTATATTCAATAATTCTTCCATGGTGACGATATCCTGCGTTATTCGATATTCCAATTGCTCATATTCCTTGACGGCCTCTTGTACCGATTGTAACATCTTCTCTTCGGTTTTTTCCATCATCGCCTGCAACATTTTATTACTTAGTCGGGCATAGTTCATCGAATGAAAAGATATTTTCTTACCATTTCGATCGTATTTTTCATCACCATGATTTAAATTCGTCTCATACCATTCTGGGTTGATTCGATACGGAATATATTGTAATTGAATAATATTGACAAACGAAGAGTTCTTCGCAACAGCCATTTTGTCCGCATATTTCTTCTCTAAGGTTGCACGATTGGCTTCTCGTTGCGCTTCGGGAATTCGATTCCCTTCCAAGACACCCTCGTATGTCACCACTCCATTCACGATAATTTTGCCTTTGTCTTTCACGAAACCATTCTCAAACATGTCGGACGAAAGTACAATCCCTTCTCCTTGACCTTTATAGGAGATTCGACCTTTGCCTTGCAAGGTTTCCTGATCCGTGTAATTTCCTTCATAAATACAATCCTTCGTCTCCAATTTCCCATTTACAAACCGCCCTTCCTCAAAAACACCTTCGTAAACCTTTTCTGGAGTATGCCATGTACCAGAACCATGCCTTTTGCCATCCTTCACAAATCCCTTATAAGACGCTTCATCCACAAATCCCGTAATCACGTTCCCTTTATCATATTCCGTCACCGTCGTGGAACCAAACATCGTCAACGACCCACCTTTGCCATGCGGAACACCATCCAACAACATCCCACTGTATCTTGCTTCTTCCCCTCCCGCAAGGATCATCATGTGTTCGACTTTCCCTTCTCCTACGGGATGATGACCTTCACGAACCTTTCCCGTGTATCGCCCCTTTTCCAAAACCATGTTCTCCACACTCCCTTCTCCCGTCGGTTTCCCATCTTTCACAGGACCATGATAAACACCTCCACCTTCTAATTGGAATTGAGACACCGTACCCATTCCAATGGGTTTCCCATCCCGTAAGAAACCCGTATAACGTCCTCCTTCATAAGACATCTCAACGACACTACCATTCCCCGTCGGTTTTCCATTTTGAAAAGATCCAGTATACGTCCCTCCCGAGGGATAAGCAACATCAACGCCATTGCCATCCCAAGGTACACCGTCCTTCACCGACCCTGTAAACGTTCCTTTTTGAAAGTACATATTGAAAACATTTCCTGTTCCATACGGTTTCTGATCCATCAAAAGACCAGTATATAATCCATTCTTGTATTGAATTTTGGTCGCGTGTCCCTGACCATGCGGAATTCCATCCATCAATGATCCGTCGTATTTCCCTCCCTCAAAATCCATACCGAGAACCTTCCCGTTTCCCGAGACCTCTCCATTGAAAACGGATCCTTGGTAAACTCCCCCTTGAAACGTCATGTTCTGGATACTACCTTCTCCAGAGGGTTCTCCGTTTTCATAAGCACCTGTATACGTCCCCTTTCGAGTGACGATCTTCTCATAATATCCTTTTCCCGTCGGTTCCCCGTCGACCACCTCGCCCGAATATTTCCCGTGATGGAACGAAATATTATGAACCGTACCTTTCCCAGATGGTTTCCCATCCACCACTTCTCCCGAATAAGTCCCTGTCTCTCCCCATGCAATCGTATCCACCGTTCCTTTCCCAAAAGGAAGGCCGTCTTTGGTAGGTCCTCGGTACAAACCCTTGGCAAAGGACATGTTTTCAATACTTCCTTCTCCCGATGGTTCACCGTCTTTCACAAAACCAGAATACTGGCCTCCATGAAAAGACATGTGCTGAACCACCCCTTCTCCCGAAGGAACACCGTCCTTGGACGGACCCGTATAAATTCCATCTTGGAATCCAACGTTGGTGAAATATCCCTCTCCCATCGGAAGGTTATCTCGTACTAAACCAGAATATGTCCCTTCCTTCCAAGGGAAATTTTGTTTATATCCACTGATGACACGTCCTTCTTGATATTCCACAGGAAAAGAAACATATTGTGTCCCTCTTCGTAACGTAAAGATCCCTTTCCCTGATGGGAGACCGTTTTTCACCGAACCGCTATACCGTCCTCCTTCCAAAAGCATATTGGTAACGGTACCATACCCCTGTGGTTTATTCTCATTCCAAGGACCACTGTACACACCTCCTTCATATGACTTATTGAATACATTCCCTGAATATTCAGGTGAATGCACCATTTCTCCATTCCATAAAACACCCGTATAGATCGCCCCATCTTCCAAGGTCATGTCCGTCACAAATCCTTTCCCCCATGGCTTTCCATCTCGTAATTCACCTTCATAAGAACCATTCTGGAAGGGAATGCCTTTCCCCGACCCGTCCCCAAAAGGCGTACCGTTCATCACGGTACCCGAATATGTCATCCCTTGACCGAAAGACATGGATTCCACGGATCCTTCTCCGAATGGTTTTCCTTGGAATAAAATACCAGTATACAATCCATGATTCATCGAATATTTGTCGACTGCCACTTCATCTTTCACCCGATCGGACTGAAAGACCCATTGATCATTCTCTTTCCAAAAATATCCTTTCTCGGGAGAGTAAAGCATCCCGTCTTTATAAACGACTTTCATAGAATCAATCTCAACCGTTTTGTCCAAAGTCGGAAGAACGTGTTGACGGAAAAACTCTCGGTCGTCCTTGGAAAAAAACTGGAATCCTTCAATATGTCGACGACGCTCTTCTAATAATCCAAAGAAACGCTGTTGATCGTTATACCACGCCTCACCACGAATCGGACGTAAATAGACGGCCGCGTTTTTGTAAATGGACAAATCGTACACGGATTGATCATAGCGTACCATCATCTCCTCCTCCGAAAAGGATGGGTTCATGAATGTCGAGTCTTTATACAAAAGTGATAATTTCAAACGTGCAAATCGCTCTGGAGTCCATGTCTGCTGATTCGGATCGGGGGTTAGGGTGGCGTTGAGGGGGGTAGATGCAGAGAACTGTTGATGATAACGTTCGATGGAATCCAGTAAATCAATCACATTACTTTGGTGAACGGTCTGTTTCAATTGATACAACGCTTCCATGTCTTTCCATTTGGGCGGAGACGAAGATTGGATAGTCGACAAAATTTGTTGTTGCAACGATTCGGTCACGGTATCGGATGGGTTTAATCCGAAATATAAATCCATGTAGGGTTTGGTATGCACCATGTACTGATCCTTGAACTCACGGGCGGAAATATTGGTGGACTTTGCGGGAAAGCGGAGTAGGTATTGCATTCGACTCAATAAAAGAGGCACAATATCCCCGATTGTTTTGGCGTCTTGGATCGATTCATGCACCAAGGACGGAATGTGCACTAATATTTTGGGATCGTGCATGAACATTAACACATTCGGGAAATTCTGGGACACGAGAATGGAATTCAAAACATGATTCTGACTTAATTCAAAGCAAAATCGGAAAACCCCTCCTACATCTTCGTGCATGTCTTTCAGGATAACTTCTTGATAAAAAACATACAAGAATTGTTGTTTCCACAAAGTATAAAACGAGGATTCGACATCGAATGTGAACGGCCGTTGGACTTGCGAAGGCACACTCAATTCATCCGTCTTCACAAATTCTTCCAGTTTCTTCTGAAATTCTGGATATTCCATGCTCCCTCCATAAAGATCGTAAAACCGCGTCAATTTCAAATGGGTAGTGGGATCGAGGGTACGATTTTTTTTCAGTAACTCGGTGAAATACGCACTGTTCCATGCACGATGGGATTTCATGGGATACCACTGTGCCATGAGGTTCCACGCATAATTCCGAGCACTGGGAATGGGCAGAAAGTCGGAAAAGACATCAAAGACACTACAGACCGTTTCCAATCCCATAATAAAAAACTCGAACGCCAGAAAACTTACGATACAGGATACTAAATAAAAAGCACGTTCTTGGGTCACAAGAGTAAAAGGCAAATACCGATCCTGTAATATCTCCAACCGCATGAAAAACCGTTGTACATGGATGTTTTCGGAGATATAGAGATCATACCATTGTTTGAGAAGAGGAGGCGTTGCATGGACTTCGATCTCATCCGTCAATCCCAAATATGTATCCAAAAACTGCGTTCGAATGATATTAAAAGACATGGTGTACACCATCCCCCACGGAGAGGTATTGATCAAAGGATTACTAAAACACCCTTCCAAAATATCCAACGAGATCATAATCACCAGTTTCCCCGCATTCGTTCTCAAGGACTTCATATCCTCTTTATCGTAATATCGCATGACGTTGTTGACATCGACCATGACTTTCTGGACACGTAATTGGATTTTCTGTAATTTCCCTTTCATGAAATATCCAAATCCCGTATATTTCCCATCTTCCGAGAAAAGTTGCATGTACGGAGGAAGAAGATGATTAATATTGTAGAGAATCATATGACTTACCAAGGGACTTAGATAGTGGTATAATTGGAAAACGGGCTCTGTACTAAAATACACCGAGGCTTTTGTGTCAACCATCGAAAAAATACTATGAGAACTGTCTTCTTCTTCTTCTTCGTGTTCTTCAAGCTCCTTCCAAAATTCTTTCACACTGTCTTCGTAAGTCATGGCATTAGCAACGACATCGTCATGGAGGTCCGTCTCCTCCTCTTCATAATTTTGTGTTTCCAAATAGGATTCAATGTCATCTACATTGTACATGAAACGAAAATCTTGGGAATCCTCATGGGACTTTTTTTTGGGTAACAAAATATTTTCCATTATTATAAAATGCTTTCAAAAAAAGCGATGCGAAAACGATGTTCACTCAAAAAAAAAAGTGGGGGAGTAAACGATAATAATGATGTAATACCCGATAAATCTTTTTTTTGTAGTTTTCTATGTGTGGAAACGGTGTGTACCGCTCTTCGTTCGTTCAGCGATCAATCAGAAATTAAGCAATTTCTGGATGATATTGTTCCTGAAAATTGCACACCTTTGGATATCAAATATTTTCCTACCAAATACCCCGAGTTGTTTGAATTTATACGTATGAACGGCGACGACATTCCTAACTTCGAAATCGGAGATCTTTTGAAAATGAATGATCGGTATTCACGATGGGGACATGCCGCACTATGTCATTGGGTAGATCCAAATAAACAATCATCGATCCGTTGTCTTTCTGCGTATTTTGACAGAACGCTGGAATTTGATTATGGATACACGTTTAAAACGGAGCCCTTTCCACAAAGTTATCGTATTCGTCTATACATCATTCGTTTAAAAAATCTAAAATATCGGAAAAAATTAAAAGAAGTCTTAGAACATACTCAAGACAACGATAAGAAATTCACTAACAAATATTCCGTATGGAAAGCAGTACGATCGGCGTTCCATTCTTGTTCAAAAAAGAAGGCTTTTACTAAAATTCGGGAAGAAGATTGTCTTTCTCTACATGTATCAAGTCCATAAATACGTTTTCCAATCAATTATGGATTTTCGTAAAAAAAATATTGTACTAAACTAAAATGAATTTTCAACAAATGCATCAAAAAATAACACAACAAAAAAATTTATTGCCGAACTTGTTAGAAAAAGACTCCGGAAGAC
>Ga0214917_10001882_pt1 | contig 26463 bp, 21 predicted proteins | sample LL_1208_BB_MetaG_FD_177983 | JGI IMG/M metagenome (GOLD analysis project Ga0214917, IMG submission 177983) | Freshwater microbial communities from Lake Lanier, Atlanta, Georgia, United States - LL_1208_BB | ecosystem: Environmental > Aquatic > Freshwater > Lake | place: USA: Georgia | collected...
TGACGGATCAAGGCTGGGAACTCTCGGTATTGCGGAACGATCCAATCCTTAGCTGGATCTAGAGCGGAGGCGGCGCCAACGACTGATGCCTCTTGGCCACGAACCGAAGAGAAGGTACCAAAGCGACCTTGGCGTTGCATGCTGGTTGCTTTGTCATCGAAAACTCGAGTGAGCATCATGTAGCGAAGCGCCTCTAGGACTGCCTCGTCAGACATTGGTGACTCACCGGAATCTAGGATTCCGGATTCGGTTAAGCGACTAAATGGAGCGATGGACTCAAAGTTTGGCAAAAACCGCGATTCGCTCATGAATGCACTCTTCCACGGTGCGCCCAGCATTGGCAAGTGGCAAAACAGGCTTGACTTAGGGACTTTCTGGGCAAAGAATGATTAGTGCATGCACTAATGCATGCAGATTCGCCAGATCCACAAACTGCATGGGGACTTAGATGATTTACAAAGCTCGGGCTGGACAAGTTGCCTACGGATACGCAATTGGCATGTTGTGTGCGGAATGGCACATCCCATTTATTCCAGGTGATTTAAACAACGCAGGAACCTTCCCTTTTCCTGTGCGATATGAATCTGTCAAAGGTGTATCTGGCGCAGATGTGCTTCGCGGAAATAGTGAAACCTACTCCAACATCATGGTGGCAGCCGCTAAGAAACTTGAATCCGAAGGAGTGCGCGCGATCACAGGTAACTGTGGCTTTATGGCGTCCTTCCAAGAAGAAGTTGCCAGCCAGGTTAACATTCCAGTTTTCTTAACTAGCTTGGTACAAATTCCAATGCTGTTAAACATGTACGGCAAAGATCACAATATTGGTGTACTGACAGCAAACTCTGCATCTCTTACCGATGAACTACTTGCTGGTGCTGGAATTACCGATAGTTCACGGTTAACTGTGCAAGGTATGGAAACTTACCCGCATTTCAACGATGTGATTTTGAAGGAACTTGGAACTCTCGATGAAGACAAGATGAGAGCGGAAGTAGTACAGGCAGCAACAGACGCAGTGAAGAGAGATCCTAAAATTCGGGCATTTATGTTGGAATGCAGTGATCTGCCTCCCTATAGCAAGGCAATTGAAGAAGCTACAGGTCTACCGGTCTTTGATTGGGCTAATTTCATAACTTATGTGTACAACGCAACCGTTCCCCATGACTATCAGGGAATTTGCTGAAAGACTGTCGTTAGTTAAACCTCAAGGAGATTTTCGTGCGCACTATTGTTGTTGGTGGTGGCGTTGTTGGTGTAACAACTGCTTACTACTTGTTTAAAGAAGGTCATGAAGTTGTCGTCGTCGACAAGGCCACAAAAGTTGGTTCGGAGGCAACTGCAGTAAATGCGGGTTTGATTGCGCCTGGCCATTGCTTTGCTTGGGCATCACCAGCTGCGCCAAAGATGTTGGTTAAATCATTATTCGGCGAAAAAACTTCGATTCGAGTAAAGCCAACACTTAATCCAAGATTCTTATGGTGGGGTTTGCAGTTTATGCGCGAGTGCACTACAGAGCGCGCTGCAATAAATACTTTGGCAAAGATGCACTTGTGCGATTACAGCCAAACCAAACTTGATGAAATTGCACTTGCCGAAAACATTGATTACCAGGGTATTGATAAAGGATTGCTTTACTTGTACCGCGATGCAGCTGAGTTAGAACTTGGTATGGGCAAGATGAAGCTACTTACTGATAATGGCCAAAAGCTTGAGCAACTTGATATGAAGGGTTTGGCTGCAGTTGATCCAGCATTTGGCAATGCCACAGTCCAACTAGCTGGCGCGATTCATGCCCCTAACGATGGCAGCGGTAACTCAGAGCTCTTCACTCGAAAGTTAACTGAATTACTAATCAGCAAAGGCGTTGAGTTCAAACTTGGCGTAACTGCAAAATCATTTGTAGCTGATGGCGATCGCATCACTGGACTTCAAACAGATCAAGGGCTGTTGACTGCAGATAACTACGTGCTTGCCATGGGTGTTTGGAGTCCAAAACTTTCCCGCACAGTTGGACAAGACCTGCCGGTTTATCCGGCCAAGGGATTCTCGATGACTTTTGATCTAAAAGATAAATCAAAAGCGCCAGAACTTGGTGGTGTCGACGAAAAAACTTTAGTTGCATGGTCACCAATGGGTGATCAGTTGCGCATGTCATCAACTGCGCAATTCTCCGGCTTTGATGCTTCACACAAACCTGAAGACTTTGCCGCAATTCGTAGCACCGCCAAAGAGTTATGGCCAGATGCTGCAGATTGGGATGGCGGTTCAATGACTGCCGGACTTCGTCCAATGACACCAGATGGTCCGCCAATTATTGGCAAGGGCAAGAAGCACAAAAATCTGTTCTACAACACGGGTCATGGCCACATGGGTTGGACTATGTCTAGTGGATCTAGTGCTGCAATTGTCGACATTATTGCTGGGCGTAAACCAGAAATTGATATGGAAGCCTTCGTTGTTCGCACCTACCGTAAGTAGTCGGATATGAAGACTGCAATTGTTACAGGGGGCGCAAAGGGAATCGGTCTAGCAATTAGCCAAGAACTGGTCGCGCTCGGTTGGAATGTTGTCGTCACAGGCCGAGATGTTGCTGCTATCGACGCTGCAGTTGCAGGATTAGGTTCTGGCCCAGGTAAAGCAATTGGCAGAGTTATGGATGTTCGAGAACGCGCTTCGATTGATTCGGTAATTTCCGATACTCGAAGCGAATTCGGCTCTCTTGATTCCTTGATTAACTGCGCCGGGGTAATCATTCGCAACGAATCCGAAGTGCTGAGTGAAGCAGACTGGGAAACAGTTATAGACACTGATCTCAGCGGTGTCTTTAGATGCAGTCAGGCTGCTTTTGCAGATCTTGAAAAAGCAAAAGGCGCGACGATCGTTAACGTCGGATCAATTGCCGGCAGCGTTGGTATTGCAGGTCGCGCGGGATACACCGCAGCCAAAGCTGGACTTGAAGGATTGACTCGAACTCTTGGTTTGGAATGGGCTGATAGAGACATCCGCGTTAACGCAGTTGCACCAGGTTGGACTAGAACTGAAATGGTTGCTGGTGGAATCAAAGATGGGCGACTCTCCGAAGTTGCGCTAACTTTACGGATACCACAAAAGCGACTGGCAGAACCAAAAGAGATTGCCAAAGTTGTTTTGTTCTTGATGTCATCAGACTCCAGTTACATAACTGGGCAAACCATCACAGTTGATGGTGGCATCACGATAAACGGAAATACCTGAATCTGAACTAGCGAAGTTTAGACAGAGTTACTTCGAGCGCATCGAACACGTGCTGTTGGGCTTGGGTTTCAGCCTCATCCGAATCATGGTTCTTGATTGCTTTCAAAATTGCTGCATGACCTTTAATGGAAAGCTTGGTTTCTTCTTTGGTGTACATTTCGGCAATGCGATGGTTAAAGAAATGCTTGCTGTTGCTCCGATTAATTCGCTCTAGGCGAGAGTTGCCACAGGCACTAAAAATTGCTGCATGGAACTGATCATTTAAGTCCACAATAAGGTCGCGGTCATTAGAAGTGATCAGTGAATCTTTATGTGCGCCAATCTTTTCAATTTCTTTATAGGCAGCCGTGCCTGCTTTTTGAGCAGCAAGTCGAGCAGCCATTCCTTCCAGGCTGGCACGCACTTCATAAATCTCAACGATTTCGTCACGAGTATGTTCCCGGACTACATATCCGCGTTTTGCAGCAACGACTAGCTCTTCGGCTTCAAGAAGTTGTAGGGCTTCTCTAATTGGAGTGCGGGAGGTCTTTAGACGCTCCGCTAGATCAACCGCGATCAATCTTTCATTTGGGCGGATCTTGCCCTGAATGATTTCGTCCCGAAGTAAAGTCAGGGCTTCAAAGGTTAAGGAACCTTTTGGTGACGAATCAGTCATTTTGAGCAACCCTAATGTTTGAGAAACTATATCTTCAAGCATAACGGAAGATAGAATTGTGACTACGAAAACTATTGTTATGGATTCCTCACATGAGCTATGAGTTTGATCAAGATCCGCAGGTAAAAGAATTTGCATTGCGAGTTCGCAACTTTGTTAATTCTGAAGTTATCCAGCATGAGTCAGGACTGAATCCGGACTCACACGGTATCAATCCTGACCTTCGCATTGCTCTGCAAGATAAAGCGCGCGCTGCAAATGTTTTTGCTCCAACTGCGCCAAAAGAATTCGGCGGCCATGGCTTTAACCATGTTGCGCAAGCGGTAATCCTTGAGGAAAGTGGCCGAAGCTTGCTGGGTCCGACAGCACTTAACTGTGCGGCTCCAGATGAAGGCAATATTTTATTGCTTAACAAAATCGCAACGCCAGCTCAGCGCACGAAATACTTAGCTCCCCTTTCGCGCGGTGAAATCAGATCCTCATTTGCTATGACCGAACCAAGTCCAGGTGCTGGTGCAGATCCAAATTTGCTTTCTACAAGTGCTGAGAAAACGAGCAATGGTTGGGTTATTAATGGCAATAAGTGGTTAATCACTGGTGCTGACGGTTCTAATTTTTCGATTGTGATGGCGAAGACTCCTGGTGGCGCCACCATGTTCTTGGTTGACGCTGATAACCCAGGGATGAAAGTAGTTCGCAGTCTTGACACTTTGGATAGCGCATTCACTGGTGGCCACGGTGTTGTGGACTTTGCCAATTGTGAAGTTTCTGATGATGCGGTGCTAGGCCAAGTTGATGAAGGTTTTGTTAATGCCCAAGTTCGACTAGGTCCTGCGCGCTTAACCCATTGCATGCGTTGGCTTGGTGCCGCACGCAGAGCACATGAATCCGCCGTAGATTATGCAGCAAATCGCCCAATGTTTGGTACCGAATTAGCGTCCTTAGGTATGGCACAACAAATGATTGCTGATAACGAAATTGATATTGCTGCTTGTCGTGCCCTAATTCATCGCGCAGCCTGGGTTTTAGATCAAGGTCTGCCGGCTCGCGCTGAGACTTCAATTGCAAAGACATTTGTCGCTGAAGCCACTTTTAGAATCGTTGATCGATCAATGCAACTTTGTGGTGCTAAGGGAACTTCGAGCGAATTACCTATAGCTCACATCTTCCGTGACATCCGACCATTCCGGATTTATGACGGTCCATCCGAAGTTCATCGTTGGTCTATCGCACGTCGTTCCGTTCGCCATTCACAGGCAGGTAAGTTGCCTGGAGACTGGGCGTGACAGAAATATCTGATCCACCCGGGTTGCGGCTAACTTCTCTTGCGGATTGGATGCAGTCGAACATAGTTGGATTTAATGCAAGCGGTACCTTGCAAGCCACATTGCTGGCAGGCGGCCGCTCAAATATTTCTTACAAACTCACAGATGCCAGTGGTTCAAGCTGGGTATTGCGAAGGCCGCCACTTGGTCACATCATGCCGTCAGCACATGACATGGGACGAGAATTTCGAGTACTTTCTGGATTGAATAGTGTTTCTTTCCCAACACCAGCAACTCGCGGTTACTGCGAAGACGAATCCGTTATCGGTGCCAAATTCATGATGATGGATTTTATTGATGGTCGAGTGATTGAATCTGCGCAAACTGCATCAAGTCTTTCCGAAACCCAAGCTGGTGAAATTTCGCAGGAACTTGTAGACACTTTGGCAAGGTTGCATGCGGTTGATCCCGCTGCTGCTGGTTTAGATCAGTTAGGAAAGCCAGTTGGCTACTTGCAGCGTCAAGTAAAGCGTTGGGGTGAACAATGGCAGATCACTAAGACTCGTGAACTTCCCGAAATTGAGACGTTGCATGCCTGGCTAGAAATGGCAATTGCAAAAGTCCCGGAGTCTTTACCAACCTCAATCGTGCATGGTGACTATCGAATCGACAATGTGATACTTGCAAGTCAAAAGAGCGACATAGTTGCAGTGCTGGATTGGGAAATGTCGACACTTGGTGATCCAATTTCGGACCTGGCAATTTCCTTGGTTTATTGGAGTCAAGAAACCGATACCTTACGTAAAAAAATTCCAGTAGCTGAAGATGTAACCAGCGGTCCTGGTTTCTGGTCCAGACAACAAGTTTTAGATCGCTACGTTTCGCAGACTGGCTTAGACATTTCACACTTAGATGAATGTGTGGCACTTGCCTGTTTCAAACTTGCCGTAATTATGGAATCCATTCACCATCGCAATTTGAGCGGACAACAACTTGGCGCAGCTGCTGGCGCGCAAAGCACTATGGGTGAAGCAACTGTAGCCTTAACTGAACTTGGCTTGGCAGTAACTCACCAAGGTGCGATCGAAGCTTTAAACAACTAACCCATCACAGTGCCAGATGAATTTTCATTCAAGGCACGCTTGCGGGAAAAGGTTCCTAAGTTGATTTCCTGATTGGTGTGTTCGGTTCGGTAAACAACCGGATCAACATCATGATCATGTCCAGCTTCGACTGCGGTAATTAAATCCGCCATTAATCGGCCGGCAGTTGGGGCATTCTTGAATTGATTACCACTGCTGCCAATCGCCATGTAATAACCGGGTAACTCGCTCTTGTCGTAAATCGGCGTCCAGTCTGATGACACGTCATAAACACCAACAACACCACTGGCACTAGATGGCACCTTGAGGTCGGGCAATCTACGAGCTGCGCGAGTAACTTGGGCATCGAATAACTCTTGGGTACGAACCATATTTACATTGTCAGGATCTTCCACCCATTGGAATTCATCACACTCAGGCTCAGTCCCACCAACTAAAAAGGCATGCCCTGATTCAGGTCGGATGTAAACACCTAAATCTAAGTCGCCAATGATTGGGTTTCTATCAAATTGCTCAGGCGCGGCAACATGATGAACTTCTTGTCGCATGGGACGAACCGAGACTGTGAAGTCTGAACCCACACCAGCTAATTCGTTTATTCGACTGGCCCAAGGTCCCGCTACGTTAACTACAACGGGACTTTCGATTTGTTCACCATCACTTAGTTCAACACCACAGATGCGACCATCAGCAGTAAGGATCTTAATGACTTCGCGCTTGAACTTGAATTCCACGCCAAGGCGCATCGCAGCATTAGCTAAGTTGACTGTTGCAAGTAGTGGATCGTTTACGTACCCACCTTCAGGGGTGTACATAGCTTCGATAGTTTCGTTGGCATCTTCCCAGAATTCATCATCATTAATTTTCTTAGGTGGCCAATACTTACCAGCATCTATTCCAGGAACAATTTCTTGCATACGATTTGCGCCCACAACTTCATGTTCGATTCCAACTTCTGTAAAAAGCTTTTGAGTAAGCGGAATCGAAACTACTGGAACTTTCATCATCATGACACCGATGTTGCGAACTTCTGCGATCACTTCATCTGCTGGGGCATTCAAATGTGTTCGCCAGTTCTTCCAACATTGAAATGCTTCCCAAGAAAGTGCAACTGCGTCATAGGTTGAATAGTTGAAACGAATCACAGCGCTCGATGAGCTTGTTGAACCGAGACCAGGCGCGGCAGCTTTGTCAACGACAATTACTGACAAACCTTTGCGGGCTAATTCATAAGCAACTGAAGAGCCTATAACTCCGGCACCAATTACTATTGCGTCACATTTGCTAGTCATCACTTAATCTCCTGAACCTTATGTGCCATATTGTTTCAGGTATTCGTAACTAGAGTGACAAAACTGAGTATGCAATCACAACAAATGAGCCCAGAAACATATAGGGCCCAAATGCAATGTGAGAGGTTCGCTCTATTCTTTTAGCCACCAAACCAATCACGGCGACTATCCCAGCCAATAAAAAGGAGGTGAAGATTGCAATCAGCCATAAGTCTGGGGCAAACCAACCGACCGTTAAGCCCAATGGGAATGCAAACTTCACATCTCCCATGCCAAAAGCTCCCCGACTGAGTATGAAAAGGATTAAGAAGATGGCAGTGGTACCAGCTGCTGTCAGTATGGAAATCATTAATAGTTCTAGGTCACCTAGATTTAGTCCAATCAGAATCACCACCTGGGTCACTGTGAACCACGCAACTAAATAGTTCGGTAACCGGTGCACCTTTAGATCTACTGCCGAGAGCCGAATTCCAAACCCAGCAAAAACCAATAACGGCAGCAGATTACGCATTCCTAAACGATATTCGAATCGAATCAGAAAGCCGAAAAACTATCCACAGCCCTGCCCTAGACTCAGAGGACTTCAACTACATTCGGGAGATATTGTGAAGATTCTTATTGTTGGCGCTAATGGACTACTTGGATCTGGCGCAGTTACCGCGCTGAATGAAGGTAACGAGATCATTCAGGCTTCCCGCAGTGGCGATGTTTCGGTAGACCTGACAGATCCCACTTCGATTGCTGCGATGTATGAAAAAGTTGGCAAAGTTGATGCCGTTATTTCAGCAACTGGCAAAGTCCCGTTCAAGACGCTTTCTGAGTTAGCGTTGGCTGACTATCAGTCAGGCATCAATGACAAGGTTCTGGGGCAAGTTGAACTGGTGCGACAAGGTTTGAATTACGTAAATGACGATGGTTCTTTCACGTTGACCACAGGAATTCTGGAACGTGCTGCGATTCCGACGGGTGTTGTTGCGTCGCTATCTAATGGTGCATTGGAATCTTTTGCGATGGCTGCTGCAATTGAGATGCCCCGTGGAATTCGAATCAACGTCGTTAGTCCAAGCGTATTAGTGGAAGCAACTGGTTACCATCCATACTTTGTAGGCTTCGAGCAAGTAACTCTCAAGGCTTGCGGCAAGGCTTATGCCAAGTCAGTTAATGGCAAAAAGAGTGGACACATTTACAAAGTTGGCTAGTGAGTAACTGGAATTGCCGATACTCCGGTTGAATCCAAAATCACAAGAAGCTGATTACCATCTGTTTGTTGAACTAGTTCGATAACTCGTTGCGCTGGCCATGTAAGTTCATTGTTATCGTTGCGCTGCCAAAGAGTTACCTGCGCTTTCGTTGCCAGCTTAAGCGCCTCAACGAAATCTGTATCCGCCGGACCAACAAGCAGAACTGACTTTGAAGGGACAACAAAGGAAACTTCGACATTCTTTTCATGTCTATAAATTTCCCAATGATAACCAGCAACAATGCCAGTGCTAACCAAGATTCCCAGTGCAAATCGCATTTCATTTAATGTGGCGCTACCAAAAGTTGAACTTAGAATTCCATTAAAAATTTGGAATACGATTGTGATTAGCGAAATGACTGCGGCTATGCCCCCCACACCAAACAATAGGAATAAATAGACTCTTCTTATTGGACTTGTAAGTTCCTCATCTGATGCATCTTTTGCGAACTTTTGGATTCGATTCCAAAACCGCATCCATACTGGTCCACTGACCAAGATCACTGTGGCAGCACCGATCAAGGTGTTAACGGCATCGTCACCAACAATCACTGAAGCACTCAATGCCTCAATTATTGCAACGATAATAATTGCAATGCCGACCGTGCTTGCTACCAAACTAATTGCAGAGACTAAGTATTCGTAGATTCTTTGAGTTTCAGACCTTGTGGACTCAAGTGGCAATAGCGACTTGTGATACCACCAAGCAAGCAAGCCGACAATGGCACTGGCCGCCGAAGTTGGGGTTCCATCGAAGTGCTCGGCTAAAACTTGAGTTGCTGGATCACCAATGAACCAGACAAATATCTGATACATCGTGATCGTCAGAGAGATTAGCCCCAAGACTAAGCTGCCACCGACACCCGCGATCAATACATATAGAAGCCACATCGCGTCATTTGATTTAGTATTTGCATTCTTGATCCAGTAGTAAAACCAAAGACCGCCAGAAATTACCAGAATCACAAAGCCATCAAGTGAGTTATTACTGGTGGAAACAATTGCTGGTGATTGTGCACCTGCAAAAATTGGTTGCGAAAGAATCGCAGAAATCAACCCACTCAGAATCTGGATCAAACCAACAATTCCTGCGATAGCAGTTATAAGTGACCCAACGAAGTATTGGATTCGGAAATCATTCTTTGGAATAACTGAATTTGAAACTCGTAACACCGCGACTAGTGCAATACCCCAGACGATGGTTCGAGCGCTGGTGGATCCAGCTGGGGTTACACCATCAATTACGTTGTTAGTGGTAGCAATTGCTGATGATAAGAAAACAAGCAACGAAATGATTGCAGCTAGGGTTGCGAAAAAAGTTGGGACAAATCCTGCTGCATCATGTGGGTTGCTTGCTATGGATTTCTTAAGCCAAAGGATTACCCAAGCCAGTAGTGGGCCACTTACAACAACAAATGCCAAGTTGCTGGCAAGAGAGCTTTGATCTGCCACGAGGTCCTGAGATGCGCCAAGCACTTTTCCAAGAAGTCCGGCCATGCCCACCGTAAATGTTATGAAAAGTCCAAGTGTGAACGCATATTGGAAAAATAGCCGAACAGGTTGTGCGGAAGAATTTGTATTGTTGCTCTTATTAGAAAACTTTCGGACCACTAAAACTACAATTGCTATCAATATCAGCAGTGGAACAAACGACAAGATAACCGACATTATGGTGTCACTCCACCACATTGATAAGTCGGCCAAGGTATCCCAGCGATTTTCCACCCCGTGTCAGACTTCGTTAATCGGAATGATTGAGATTCGGTATAGCTTCCACTAAAAGGGCCGCCGTTTGAGTTATCAATATTTACTTTTACTGTGGCTGAATCACCAGTGACTGATTCGTCAGAAAGTGATATGCGGATTGAATCTTGAATGTATGCCTGGTCAAAGTCTGTAATTTTGCACTTAGTGTCTTCCGACAAATATGTAATTGCGGTATCAAAATCGCGAGCCGTGACTGACTGCAAGTATTGCTGAACTGTTCCTTCTGGAGTGGTGGCGTCTAGTTGCGGTGTATCTTCGTTGACCGCCAAAACCACAATTAAGGCCACGATTGAAATTGCTGCAACAACAAGTCCGAGTACCCGATTAGCTCTTTGATCGCTCATAACTTCAGGCTACGCCTGCTACTGCCTAAAGGCAAAGACGTAGACAAAGAATTCTTTTAGATAAAGCGAAAGACCCCCGCGATACTGCGAGGGTCTTTCAAAGGTTTGAGCTTGCAACTTAATGCTTGCACCACCGACTAATCACAATATTGAATCATCTTTAAACCGATGTCAAGTAATTGTGGATTTAAAACTCACAGGTGACCTTTTAGCACAGCCAGCGAGCAGTGCTTTGCTTGAATTCGTAACACAGAAAAACTTGCGTAGGGTGCGCCTGTAGCTCAAAGGATGAGCGCACCACCGACTATGGTGAGGATGCGGGTTCGAATCCCGTCAGGCGCTCCCAATTGTGTGTGAACTTGGCGAGATACTGCGCCAAGTTCACGCCATTACTTATAAGGTTTTCTCATATAGATATGAGGAAGAATGTCGACTGATCCGCTGCTCACGCCTTACACGATTAAGAACCTAACGCTTCGTAATCGCATCGTAAGTACCTCACACGAACCTTCATATAGTGAAGATGGCTTGCCAAAGGACAGATACCGCGCATATCACGTTGCGAAAGCAAAAGGCGGAGTCGGTCTAACCATGATCGGCGGCAGTTCAATTGTCAGTCGCGAGAGCGCACCCGCATTTGGAAACTTGCAGCTTTGGAAAGATGAAGCCGAACCTTGGTTACGTTTGCTAACTGATGAAGTACATGATCACGGCGCTGCCGTAATGATTCAACTGACCCACCTTGGCCACCGCAGCAGCAGCTACTCAGGTGATTGGCTACCTACAGTTTCAGTTAGCGCAGTTCGGGAACGCGCGCATCGCTCGTTCACTAAAGAAGCCGAGGACTGGGACCTCGATCGAATTAAGAGTGACTATGTTCTAGCCGCACAACGCTGTGTCTCAGCAGGCATGGACGGTATCGACTTAATGATCCATGGGCACTATCTCGATTCCTTTATGACTCCATTCTGGAATCATCGCACTGATGAATATGGTGGATCGCACGAAAATCGAATGCGGTATCCCCTTGAAGTGATCAAAGCAATTCGTGCGGCTGTACCGGAAGACTTCATAATTAGTGCTCGCATGAGTTTCGATGAACTACGGGAAAACGGATTGGGACCAGGTGAGCTTCTCACGGTTGCGCAAGACATCATTGATGGTGGAGTGGATGTGATCAGTGCTTTAGGTGGCTCTATCGATTCAGATGCTCGCTTAACTCGAATGATTCCAATTATGGGAATGGCTTCTGCACCCCATTTAGAACTTATTGGCGAGATCAAGCAGAAACTCAATGTTCCTGTGATGCATGCCGGAAAGATTGCGGACGTACCAACTGCTCGCTACGCAATCGAAGCAGGAATTCTCGACCTAGTTGGAATGACACGAGCTCTAATTGCGGATCCTTACCTACCAACAAAAATTGCCAATAAAACTGAAGATCAAATTCGTCCCTGTGTTGGCGCGAGCATGTGCATCGATGGAATCTACACCGCAGGTGCAGCCTTTTGCATTCACAATCCCTCTACTGGACGTGAACTGGAATTGCCACAGGAAATTGAAATGGCCTCAAAGCTAAAGAAAGTTGCGGTTGTTGGTGGTGGTCCGGGTGGATTAGAGGCGGCACGAACATTGGCAGAAAAGAGTCACACTGTGACTTTGTTTGAAGCCAACGATTCATTGGGCGGGCAAGTTAACCTTGCGATTCGCTCCCCTCGTCGCCGTGACCTGCAAGGCATCATTGATTGGCGAACTCAAGAACTAAAGCGTCTGGGTGTAACCGTGAAACTAAACAGTTACGTTGGTGGATCAGATCTTGCTGAAGCAGGATTCGATGTCATCGTGGTCGCTACGGGTGGCATGCCGAAGGCACTAGAAATTCCTGGTAGTAACCACGCTGTAGAAAGCTGGGATGTAATTTCTGGATCGAAGCGGTTGTCAGGTGAGGTATTGGTTTATGACGATCATGGTGGCAACCAAGCTTTGGATTTAGCCGAGAACTTAGCAAGCGCCGGCGCAAAAGTTGAATTTGTAACGCCAGAACGCACCATGTCAACGGATGTTGGTGGCATGGTCGCGTCTGCATACTTTAAATCACTTTCCGCATTGGGTGTTAAGTTCACGGTTTTACGAGAACTCAATCGCATCGAGAAAAATTCTGATGGCACGTTCACGGCCTACCTTGGTATGGAAGATGAAAAGTGGGAAGAGTCTCGAGTTGTAAGTGCAGTAGTTACCGAAACTGGCACTGAAGCTATTTCCAATGTTTACGACGAGTTAGTTTCGCTTTCTAGCAACGGTGGCGAAGTCTTAATCGAAGCTTTGATCAATGGCCAACCACAGACCTCAGTTAGATACCCTGACGGAAAGTTTCAGCTATTTCGTATTGGAGATGCCATCAGCAGTCGAGGAATTCATTCTGCAATCTTGGATGCTTCCCGAATTAGTCGAGGAATATAGGCAAAATCTGCGAATTCTTAAAAAGTCGCTTACTTTTAGGAGTATGAAGCGAAGCTTGGGTTCCTCTAATAATCGTTGGCTCAATCTTGTTGACCGGTTGTGCTAGCGCAGGTGAGTCAGCTAGTAGCGTCGCTACACCCAGTGAAACTCCATCACCTTCAGCAAGTCCTACACCAGCCGAAACTTTTGATCCAGTTTCGCTGCCTGCCTTAATGCAAACCGAAATTGTGGGTAGTGATCTTGTTATTGGTGATGCGTTTGGAAGCACAGCGAAATACACCTGACATCCAGTCACATATAAGGCAAATGAATTCACAATTTCAGGAATCATGAACATTCCAAAAGGTGAGGGACCATTTCCAACTTTAGTTTTGGGTCACGGTTACATTGATACAGATATTTAAACTTCTGGTCGTGGCCTCAAGCGAGAGCAAGATTACCTGGCAAATCAGGGTTACATTGTTTTGCATAGTGACTACCGCAATCATGCGGGTAGCGATGATGATCCAAATAACGACACAAATCTGCGCCTCGGTTACACAATTGATGTCATCGCTGCGGCTCGTGCATTGCGCGCTTCAGGTTTGCCACAAGTTGATGTCGAAAAGATTGGTTACCTCGGGCGTTCAATGGGTGGTGGCATCGGTTACAACGTAGCAACAGTTGCACCCAATGAATTTGATGCAATCATCTTGTATGCGCCAGTGAGTGCAAACTATGTTGATAACTTCAACAAATGGGGACGAAACATGCCCGCTGTAGGAACTCCAATTATCGAACGGTTTGGTAGCCCTGAGGAGACCCCCAAGTTTTGGGCCGGAATTTCAGCGGAGAACTACTTTGACAAAATTGATGATCCGATCATGATTCATCATGGGAATAATGACGAAACTTGCAAGGTGGCATGGTCGGAGCGGGCGGCTGCTCAAATGGAAGCACTAAACAAAGATGTGACTCTTCACATATACGAAAGTGAGCAGCACGCCTTTAGTCCGCAATGGGAACTTTCGATGCAACGGTCAGTTGAGTTTTTTCAGCAGAAGTTATAAGGCTTTAGCAAACCGTGAGGATTATGGAGCGCAGTCAGGTGCCAGTTCAATTGGAATCTCAAGGTCGTTTCGCAGGGTACAGGAAATAATGTCCTGGCCGCCGAACCTTTCGAGCCACTTACCCTCGACTTTTTCTGCTATTACGTAGTGGCCGGAGCGCCGATAGTTCACATTTATCAAAGCCCAATTATCGACAACATTAGAAACGTGAATGACAACATCTTTTAGATTCAAGTCAATTAGATTTCGAGTTTTAGCAATAACTTTATTCACTCTGCTCGCCGAGTTGATGCCTGCGCATCAACCGGCGAGCCGCCTTGGGGAACAGTCGCAAGAGAGCAAAATCAAATTTCCATTCCGTTTGCAAATGATTCATACAATCATGCATTCGGCTCCCAAATCCCAGATGGAGCTCGTGTGATTCATTGATTCACTCGAGCCGCCTGTCAGATTTGAACTGACGGCCTACGCATTACGAGTGCGTTGCTCTACCCCTGAGCTAAGGCGGCTTGTCGCTATTGCAACTTTGACATTCTATTGGAGCTTTAGGAGGCTGATTTTCGGTTGATTGCTTTCAAGGCTTCCCTCTTAGCCAAGGGCGTGAGTTCTGGGTGATCATTAACGAACTTCTTTACTGCTTTTGGATCTACATAGGAATAGCTGCGCAATGACCAGCCAACGGCCTTGGCAATAAAGAATTCAGATTCGGTGGCCTGAATCTGACAAAACTTAAACAAGAGTGTTTCATCTGTCCGTGGGCCGAGTGTCAGTTGATGAATCAAAGCCGACCGCACAATCCAGATGTTGTTGCTAACTATCCACTTTTCCAGCTCAGATTTGAGTTCTGGGTTGTTATAGACCACAACCTCAATTGACTTTCGAATCGAATCAACCGTGTCCCACCACGATTTGTTTTTGATAAACCAGGACGCATCACGCTTTAGATACTCAAGCGAAAGTCGTGAGGCATTCTTTGCTAACAGATCGCAAGCAACATATTGAAATTCTCGTTCTGGTTGTGCCCACAGCTCTTTGCACAGCAAAACTAGATCACGTTCCGAAAGCACGCGTGACTGACTGACCAGCGTTTTGGATAACTGTCGCCGTAACGGTGTCTTGATACCTAGAAACTCAAACTGGTTACGCATGTACGCAGCAGCGTCCAGCGCAACGATTTCATCAGCGTGCGATCTGTATGACTTCCGTAATTCGGCAACTAATCTGCTAGAACCAGTCATGCCTTTACGTTAAGGCGTTGCTGCGGTTTCTGGCTCAATTGGGCTAGGCGAAGGTAGACCTTGGGAGACCAATTCAATAACCGATCCTCGCATTTCAGCGGGAATGCCAAAGAATGCGTAATTCACCAATGATGACTGTGAGTTGGTACGAAGCATGAATCTTATTAATGACCTCACGTCGGATTCTGATCCGCCTTCGCATGAATGGACATATACTGGCACAATTGCTTGCCAAGGAGCGAGCGGCACGTCAAATCCTTCAACGGGAAGAGGTTCTCGAGATGCATCAAGTGTTGAAATGGCCGGCGAGCTTTTGGATTCAAGTGTTAGTTGACTCACTCCTGACGCTATATTGTCTAGGGAGCTCGGAACAGCATCCGAGTTGGATTCAACCTTCAACTGAATGCTTTGCAAGGAATTGATACTTGCAAATGAAAACGGTACGAATGAAAGACCACCGTCTTCAAATATCTGCTGCGGCGGATTGTTCTCGTCAAAACCCTGATCTGTTATCGAGAACGAAGTGGGCCATCCTGACCAAGAATCTGGTGCCACTCGAGATAACCAAGAATCTATTGCTTCAGCATCAGCCTTAGAAATAGTTGTACTCAAATTTACTGGGATACTGATGGCCTCGAATTGTGGATTCAATGCAACAATGCTTGGGTCGTCCCAAGACGTGATTTCTCCGTTGAGGATTTTCGCAAATGCCTCCGGATCCAAAATTAAACCGTCAAGTCCTTGAAGTGAAATCGCAAGTACCGTGGCGTTGGCCATAACTGGCACAGTTAAATATGAATTACAACTCGATGGTGCTTCCGAAGAAGTACTCAACACTAAATCGGTTTGCACGGTTTCGTCCTGAATAATCTCAGACACTCCTGAGGCGGGGCAGAGCTCCGTGTATTCGAACGACCATTGATCAAAGATTGGAGCCAAGGATGCCGGCGCATAAACCGAAACTGGAGCACTGCCACAGTTGATGTTTCGATCCGCAAGTTCAGCTTGCAGTTCTGGAGGCAGTGGCGGGTTGCAAGCCGTAATACCTATCCCTGCAAGTAGTAGGAATGTTCCAACGAATGATTTTTTCACCATAGCCAACTAACTCTGTTCCTCTTTTTAACTCAAGACAATATTTTTACTCAGTATTACAAAACAGGGTGGAACACGGAATACTGTGTCCCACCCTGTTTATTGTTTCCTTCAGGCAATAACTAGAGCTTTGCTACCTGTAACTTTGCGTTTGCAATTAGGGCTGAACCAATTGACACGTAACCACCGGCACCTATGGATGCTGGGTTAACAGTGCACTTATTCAACACGTAGTTCGCGTAGACCTTGAGATCTGTATTGTTTAGGTCATTGCGTCCCACCATGTAAGTGATGAACGTAATTTGGTATGCATTGTTCACTGACTTTGTGAAGTCAACGGTGTAGGTTCCGCCGTTTTTTGTGTTGGCATTCGGTCCCTGCAGTGTTAAGACACCCGAGGCTTTTACGTAGTTAGTCGCAGCCGTTGCTGTCGGAAGTACGAACTGTCCGGCCTTATTCTTCACAGAGACTTTTGTTACGACGCTCGTCACGTCAGAAAGATCAGCGTAACCAATTCTTCCCGTTGCCGCTGCAACTGCTGCTACTAGGTCTGTCGAGGTTGCAGCAGTCACTGTATTTACGAAGCCAGTGTTCTCCTGATTTCCCGAAACCAGACTTGATGAATTTACGTTCGCCTTCAAATAGGTCTTGAAGTTTCCAGTTGAACCAGAAGCAGTTGAACGAGTTACCACGGCAATTGCCTGATCTGGTAACCTGAGTGTTGGGTTTAATGCCTTAATAGCTGAGTGGTCCCATCTGGTAATTGTTCCGGTGAAAATACGCTCAATTGTTTCGGCATCCAGGCGAATTGAGGAAATTTTGGAATCGTTCGTCGCCCTAAGGTTTACGATGATGGCTAAGGGTGCTGCTGCAACTGGGAACCAGATGGAATTGTCCTCGGTCAGATTTCCAGTCTTTCCAATACTGTCTGACCCAGCAAATCTTACAGTGCTGGCATTATTTGCCCCTGCGAGCGCTGTTCGGCCTCCGCCAGAACTTGAGCTCGCGTAACTTACTGAAATGCCCTTATTTACACTCGCACCCGCGGTATTGAAGCGCGCCAGGCACTTTGTCTGGAAGTCCGCCTGGAAGGAAGCGCCACCTCCGGCCAGCGGACCATCAGCTGATGCAGGAGAAATTCCTGCAGCGGCAAGGCCCAGTGTTAAGGCAACGGTTGTCACCTTTAGTCCAATTTTTTTCATTTTCTCTCCTGCGATTTTTTCCCAAATTTGCTTCGGGATACCTTATTTTTTCCTAGTTGGGTTACTTACTAACCTCAAAAACATTTACGTTGGGTGTACTTTTGGTTAACTTTTGATTTATCTGACGCTTTACCTATCCAAATCTTCCTGAAACATAATCTTCAGTCCGCTTATCTTTCGGATTTCGGAAAATGTCGTTAGTTGAAGCGGCTTCCACAACAAATCCTGGGTTATTGTTTTCTGCAAGAAAAAAGGCAGTTTGATCTGATACCCGTTGAGCTTGTTGCATGTTGTGCGTGACAATAACTACCGTCATTGATTTTGAAATATCTCGAACAGTTTCTTCGATACGAAGGGTAGAACCGGGATCAAGCGCCGAGCAAGGTTCATCCATCAAGAGTACGTCTGGGTCCAGTGCCAATGCTCTTGCAATGCATAGTCTCTGTTGCTGTCCACCGGATAATGATCCAGCTGGTGCATCTAGTCGATCTTTTACTTCATTCCAGAGACTCGCAGCCATAAGAGACTTTTCGACCAATTCGTCTTCGCTACGTGTGCGCCTGTTCGATAGTCGCAACCCAGATAGGACATTCCCTCTTATTGTCATAGTTGGGAAGGGATTAGGTTTTTGAAAAACCATTCCTATTTCAATTCGGACTTGAATGGGGTCAACTTCTGTGTCGTAAATGTTTCTACCTTTGAACTGGACTTCACCAGCTAACTTTGCATTAGGTATCAATTCGTGCATTCGATTCAAGGTGCGAATAAAAGTAGATTTACCACAGCCAGATGGCCCGATTAGGGCTGTAACTGAATTTACTGGAAACTCTAAATTGATGTTCTCAAGCACGTGTCGCTCGCCAAACCAGACGTGTAGGTCCTTGGAGAGTAAGTGTACATCATCATCGATGTCAGTTCCAGTTATTGCAACATCAGTACTCATAATTATTTACCACCGGTTCCCTGCATTGGTTATATCTTGTTTCTACCGAGATAGCGAGATAATGCAAATAACACACCAACGAGAATCATTAACGTAAGGGCACCGCCCCAAGCTCGTTGATTTGCAAAATCTGTTGAATAGTTTAGGAAGGTAACTATGTAAGTTGGCAATGTTGCCATACCCTCCGACAAAGGATTGACATTTGTCGTAGGCAGGTAACTCACCAGCACAATAAGTGGGGCTGTCTCTCCAATGATTCTGGCGGTACCGAGAAGGCAAGTAGTTATGATTCCTGAGCGCGCAGCCGGAAAAATTACTTGAAAAAATGCCTTGTGTCTCGGAGCGCCTAAGGCCAAAGCTGCAAAACGCAATTCTTGAGGGACCAGTTTAAGGACTTCTTCTGAGAGCCTGATAACAGTTGGCAACATAAGTAGGAAAAGTGCAATTGAACCGAGTACGGCAGCCTTCGGTACAAGTCCTGTTACATACAGGAGAGAAAAGACGAAGAGCCCTGAAACGATTGAAGGCAGACCAGTTAGGGCTTGGCTTAGGAACCTAATCGAGCCATTAAATGGGCCATTAGTCTCGGTCAAGAAAACACCCACTGCTATGCCTATGGGAATAGCAAAGATCACTGCTAATCCCACAATTATTAATGTCCCTAAAACAGCGTGTCCTAAGCCGCCATAATCCAGAGAGGTTACAGATGATATACTGAAAGTGTTCTGAAAGAGCGCGTGAAAACTGAGTGCCTTAGAGCCTCTAACAACTAGAGAGACTACGGTTGACCCTAGAAGCGCAGTCATAATTCCCATCAAAAACAGAATTATCACTGTCAATACCGCGTCAGATATGCCGCGCCTTCCTACTATGAAAACCCCAGCCAAGGAAGCCGACACAAGTTGGATTGGAAGAAACACCAAAGTCACGGCAAAAAAGCTGGGTAAGGAAAACTGGTTTGAGACAAAAGCGGTAATCACCAGTGGCGCGACTGATGCAACAGCAATCACGCTCACCTTTTTCGTCGACCGATTTCGCCACGGAGTCATGGCCAATGGAGTTTCAGGAGCTTGGGCAATCATCAAGAGGCCATCTTCCGTTCAGATCTACCTAGAATGAGTTGTGCAACAAAATTCACTAAGAGTGTGATTAAGAATAGGGCCACGCCCGATGCCAAGAGTGCTGATATACCTGCCTCAGTAGCCTCCCCATAGTAGGCCGCAATCATTGGCGCAATTGAGCCGCCATAGTTTTCGAACATGTTTAAATTTAGGGTAAAAGCCAAGTTCAATACATAGAGCACTGCAACGGTTTCGCCTAATCCGCGACCCAAACCCAAAAGAATGCCACCAGTAATTCCACCTTTTGCGGTCGGAAGTACTACCCGACGCATCGTAGTGAATCGCGTTCCACCCAGCGCATAGGCTGCGTTGACCAAATCCTTATCAACGCCACTAATCATTTCTCTTGCGACTGAGGTGATAATTGGCGTCATCATAATTGCCAGAATCCAACCTGCAATAAAAGGTGAGCCGAGAAATTGTCCGGTGTTGTTTTGAAACCCAGGGATAGAACCTAAGTACTTGTGCAATAGCTCAGCCCATTGGGCTGCAACTGGAGCAAATACAAAAGCACCCCAGATTGCAATCACAATGGATGGTAGCGCCGCAAGTAAATCAATAACGTTTGTTAGAAATTTCGCAATTCGTTGTGGTGCCATGAACTCGGTAAAATACGCTATGGCAATAGAAATTGGACCTGCAATAACGAGACCGATTAGTGCGCAATATACCGAACCCACAAGCATTGGGAAAATTTGGTAAATGCCATTTTCCTCACTCCAGGTAGAGCCTGTAAAAAAGGCCAGTCCTTGATTCTTAAAGGTGTCAGACGACGCCCTACCAAGAAAAATTACGATTAAGAAAACTAGCGAAAAGGCAAAGTAAGCCGCAACTCTAGATGCACCAAAGAATACTTTATCGCCGCGCCCAGAGACTCGGAACTTTAGATCAACGAGTTCATAAGACTCTTTAGTCACAATCCACCTTCTCTTTCCTAGGTACTTTCACGGCTAATGCTTTTTTAGCGTTCTCTTGTGGTTCTACACGAACCATCAAGTGACACTGTGCCGAATCCAGCACAGTGTCACTTGACTAATGGTGGACCTACATCAATCTACGAAGTCTGAAAGGCACAGCCTCATTAGATGTCTTGGCTGCTACGTCGATTCTGCGGAAAGCAGATTTCGCTGCAGCTGAGCCGTTTAGTACCGATGTTGGGACTATTCCTCTGACAACAAACACTTCAACTTGACCGCGAAGCTTTGTAATTTCATTGGTTAGCGCTGACCTTACTGCGGCTTCCCGTGATGCTGCTAACTGCAATTCCTTTGCGTACTTAGCAGCGTTAGCCCGTGTGTTTAGTTCTGGCACGTAGGAGGTTAGCTCCACGAAACCACACTTGTTGTTGACTAGGTCTGCCGCGAACCTGTTGATGCTCGACTTAGCAGCACTGGATAGTTTCGCGTCCGTTCCGAATCTGATTTGACCCAAAGACTTATCAACACACACCGGAGTTGGAGCTACAGTCACCCTCAAAGACCTACCCTTGTAGTTCTCTGCCTTGATGGTCAGAGTTCCTGACAATCTCTCAGCCACATCTGGAGCAACCAGCCTGATAGTCGCTACGCCATCAGTGAAGTCAAGAACTTCTCCGACGGTTACCTGACCCTCAAGGGCTCCGCCACCCAATAGCTCGAACGTTGGTTCTTCGCTGAAAGGCAGATCCTTGGAGCTGACCTTTACTGTCGCTGAACCATCGGCTCGGAAGCTTACGGATGAAACGTCAGTTACCAGGGCGGCTTCGACTACGTTAACGGTTACCGAGACCTTACTGAATCCTGCTCCAGAAACTTCTAGCTTGTCGCGACCCTTGGCAGTTCCCTTGATGGTTACCAGTGCCTGACCCTCTTCATAGATGGTTTCGACAACCTCAATCGCAGCACCAGATGATGCTTCGATATTGAGCGACAAGTCCTCTGTTAGAGCTAGGTCAGGTGACGAGATCACGATTGGCGATTCTTCAGAAGTTTGTCCGGCAAACAATTGCAAGCTGGACAAGTTCGCCGAAAGTATCGCAGTGTTGATCTTTCCAGAGACTGACACAGATGTGAAACCTTCGCCTTTGAAACTGAGTCGCACTGAGCCCTTCGCTAAGCCCTTGATGTCGAAGATAGCCTTACCATCTTCTGACTCTTCAGAGAGCACCGATTCCACAATGCCTTCCTTGGAAGCAACTGCATCGATAGCGGTTGGATCGAACTCGGATGAGTCAGGAGACGTTACCGTCACTCGAGTTACACCGTTCGCTACTGAAGTGAATGAATCCAGATCAACTTCCAGACGTGTTGGCAATACGGTCACCCGTACGACCACTGACTTGAAGTTAGGAGCCGAGACGGTGATCGTTGACTTTCCAATCGATGCTGCGTTGAATGACACAACAGCTTCACCATTCAAAACTTCACCGACCGTCGCGACACCGATTTCGTCGTCAAGCAGCGTTGCATTCAGATCCAAGGTGTCAGCCAGGTCAACGTCGTTGGAAGAGATTGTGAATTCAACCATCCCACCATTGTTGACCGATACCGAGCTGGCGTCAGATTGCAGTTCCGGACGATTGACCACGACCAGGACACTTAGATCCTTAAATCCTGGGGAAGAGAACTTGACACGGTACGCGCCAGGAGTAGTGGCGTTGAACGTAAACGAGGCTACGCCTTCATCGCCCGCAACTACATTGTCAGGATCTCCCAGAGCATTAAATTCATTAACAAAAGTGATTCCTGGAGTGCTTGAAGCAGTAATCGAAATCTCACTTGTTAACTCGACTTCATTACCAGAAATCTGAATCTCGCCAGTGTTGCCACTGAAGACTTCAACCCTAGTTGTATCGGTCTTCAAGGAAGGAGCTACTACTACAACCCTTACAGTGACTGGGGTGTAGTTGTCTGCTGTAAGTGTCACAATGTAGCTTCCCTTGACAGCGCCACATAGCGTTACTTTGGTAATTTCGCCTTCGTTTGCGCCTTCTCCGGTGCTTTCACCAGAGCAATCTTCTCCAACTGCCAAACCAGCCTTGGTTGTGGCTGTCACTGTGTTCTCAAGCAACTTATCGTCTGAAGAGACTTCAATGACAGTAGGCAATCCAATGTATGCTCTCACGCTTGTGACATCAGTCTTCAGCGCTGGCTTGGCGACAGTGATTTGAACTACCGCGTCAGCATAGTTAGGGATCGAGATAGTTACTGTGCTGCTACCAGAAGACACACCTTCAATCGTCAACGCAATTGAGTTGGTATCAGTGTCAAAATCTCCAGTTGTAACTGTGACTATCTCTGCATCTTCAGAACCGGTTGTTGCGACAGTTGAAATCTGGGCTAAGTCATCTTCAGAGATCGCCTGTTCATCAGAGCTGATTACAACATTCGCAACGTCACCAATGAAGATAGTCGACAGATCCAATTCTGCAACTAAGGCAGGAGCTGTCACTGTGACATTAACTGTTACGGGAGTGAAGCCGTCTCTAGAGAACTCGATCGTAGAGGATCCAGCTGCAATACCAAATAATTCGAACTCATAACCTGAACCTTCAACGAAGGTTGGCCCTTCAACAACATCTTCTGTTGCTGGATTGTCCAGGCTTACAACTGTGTCATCACCCGGTGTTACGACAATGGCATCCATTTCTGAAGCACCTAGCTGGATTTCATCAGAAGCAACTGTAACTACTACTGACTGACCGTAGAACATTTCGTAGCTCGAGGAATCTGCAGATAGTGCCGGTGTCTCAACCGTGACGTCGAATGTAACTGGTAGGTAAACATCATCTTCATCCGAAATCGTGACAGTAGCACTACCAGCCGTTAGACCCGTTACGGTAACTTCCTCGCCATCGATGTCAACACTCACCGCAGGATCTTCTGAACCATCGATTGTGGCTGCGAATTTCGCATCTGATCCGACCGGGAATTGATCCGATGTTACATCGAACGAAATAGCTTGCGTTACGTATAGATCATAGGAAGCATCCGTTACAGAAAGTGAGGCCTTCGTGACGTCCACACTTGTGATTAGTGTGGCTGCGCCAGGAGCAGCAAACGAGATGTCAGCTGAACCCACTGAAACACCCGTAACTTCGAATGTATTTCTGGAATTTCCGACTCTGACTACCCTCACAATCGAAGGATCATTGGACAACCCTGTAACTTCCACATTTGCTGTTGTATTGATCACTACGGTGTTGGACTCCTTGTAGGAAATTCCTACGAGGCGATCTTCATCTCCAGTTGCATAGGTTACGAATCCTTGAGCAATCGTTACATAAACAACCAAATCGGTGCGGCCGTCAGCACTGAAGGTTAGAATCGCTGTTCCCGACTCATCGCTCTCAATGTTAAAGGTTGCAATCCCATTTACTGGGTTGACAGACGACTCAATTGTTACATCAGGGTTAGACGACACAACCGTAACTGCTTCATCAGAATTCAGCGCAAGGTACGCAGAGATTTCCGCAGTTACTGGCTCTCCGGTAACAAGATTAAGTGTCTTTGCACCACTTTGATTGTCCGTGAAGGATGATGACTTTAAATCATCAAACGTTGTGACGTTAACAACTACATCTTCGTAGTTATAGGACTGGAAAGTGATGGTTTCCGTGCCTGCAGTTAAACCAATTCCAGCGACTGTGAATGCGGCACTGCCAGAAACTGGTGTAGCTGCATCGGTTACGGTCACCAAATCTGCATCTGAGGAGAATGCAGTTACTTCTGCATCTGCCGGCAAACCTAAGTCGTCGCTCGTAATTCTTACGGTCTGATTTGAACCAACACGCAAGTTTAAGGATGAAACATTCTTCTTTAGTTTCGGATCCGTAACAGTAACGTTTACAACCAAATCAGGATTAGCCCCCGAACTAAAGGTTACAACCGCTGGTTCTTCTTCATTTGTTATAGTCTTCGGGTCATCCTTAGTCGTTGCTGACCCACCGACAATGGTGAAGGTTGCAACGCCATTAACCGGGTTAACTGATTCCTGAATAGAAATATCCGCATTTGTGGAAGTAGCTGTGACTGCAGCTACCGCTCCAGTCACTCTGACTGTCTCAGATTTCCCAGTTTTTAAGCTAAGTGAGTATGAGTCATTTGCTCCAGATACAAGGTCGATTGAACTTAGGCCATTAAACACCTCTACACTAACAACCACGTCTTCATAGTTGTAGGACTGGAAAGTTATGGTTTCAGTGCCTGACGTAGCGCCGATTGCATCAACTCTGAATGCGGCGCTGCCGGAAACTGGAGTAACTGCATCAGTAACGCTGATCAAATCTGCATCTGAGGAAAATGCAGTTACTTCTGCATCTGCGGGCAAACCTAATTCGATGCTCGTGATCGTAACGGTACGGAAGGAACCAACACGCATGCTTACTCTAGTCAGCGCGTCAGACCTTAACTTGGGGTCTGTCACAACAACATTGACAACCAAGTCAGTGCGACCAGCTGCGCTGAAGGTAACAACTGCTGGCTCTGCTTCATTTGTACCTGGCGTTGTTGGGTCATCTTTAATCGTTGCTGAGCCACCTACGATGGTGAAGGTCGCAACACCGTTGACTGGATTGACTGATTCTTCGATAGAAATATCTGCATTTGTTGAGGAAGTTGTTACCGCAGTGTACGAACCAGAAACCTGGAAACTCAAAGATTTTCCGGTTTTGAGATCAAGAGAGTTGGCGTTGTTCGCAACAACAAAGTCAGTTGACGCCAATACTGGAGCAATAACCGTGACATAAACAACCAGACTGGTGCGACCAGTTGCACTGAAAGTTAATGTTCCACTTCCTGCTGTGATACTGGTGATATTAAACGTTGCAATTCCGTTAACTGGGTTAACTGACTGCTGGACGGTTAGACCGGTCACAGTTGAAACAACGGTTACTGGTTCAGAATTTGTTAGCGCTAGGTACGCGGAAATCTGAGCAGATGCTGATACTCCGGTAACAAGATTAAGTGTCTTTGCACCACTTTGATTGTCCGTGAAGGATGATGACTTTAAATCATCAAACGTTGTGACGTTAACAACTACATCTTCGTAGTTATAGGACTGGAAAGTGATGGTTTCCGTGCCTGCAGTTAAACCAATTCCAGCGACTGTGAATGCGGCACTGCCAGAAACTGGTGTAGCTGCATCGGTTACGGTCACCAAATCTGCATCTGAGGAGAATGCAGTTACTTCTGCATCTGCCGGCAAACCTAAGTCGTCGCTCGTAATTCTTACGGTCTGATTTGAACCAACACGAATGTTAAGGCTCGAGACGTTTGCTTCAAGTGCGGCTTTAAGTCTTGGATCTGAGACAGAAACGTTTACGACCAAATCAGTACGGCCTTGGGCGCTAAAGGTTAGAACCGCTGGCTCTGCCTCATTTGTACCTGGCGTTGTTGGGTCATCTTTAGTTGTTGCTGAACCACCCACGATAGTGAATGTTGCGGTTCCACTAACGGGATTTACTGATTCTTGAATGGAAA
>Ga0214917_10001883_pt1 | contig 26456 bp, 29 predicted proteins | sample LL_1208_BB_MetaG_FD_177983 | JGI IMG/M metagenome (GOLD analysis project Ga0214917, IMG submission 177983) | Freshwater microbial communities from Lake Lanier, Atlanta, Georgia, United States - LL_1208_BB | ecosystem: Environmental > Aquatic > Freshwater > Lake | place: USA: Georgia | collected...
GGACATTTTCGCGACTTTGAGTTATTTGCTTATTTGTTTGGTATCTTTTACTTTACTTCCACCACACTTTTCAATTTTTTTTTTCACTCATACATTTTCACTCTTACTACACAATTTTTTTACACACTTTTTTTACGAGTCTATTTTTTTTTCAATACACTTTTTACAAATCTTTCAACTGGTCAAAAGGAATCATTGCTGCATCATTGTCTAGACATTTTTTTGTAGAGTTAGTTTGACTTGGTTTTCTATTTGGTATTAGTCTAATCGTGTTTGAATAAAGATTAGACGGTGCATTCACTTTCTTTTCTACTTTTTTTTCATTCACGTTATATACATCAAGTATCTTTACTATTACCGGACTTCTCTCAATATCGGTATTATTTAACTCTACTATTTTTATTCCACTGTTTATATCTGTATTATTATACTTTTCCGACTCTCTCTTTTCATACACTTTAAACTTATTTATAAAATCATACAAACCACTTTCTAATCCTTTATCGGATTGTTTTAAATCTCCAGTAACAACCATCTTACTTCCTACTCCAATTCTGGTAGTAAGCATCAACATTTGATTCGGCGAACTATTCTGCATCTCATCTGCAATAATAAATGCGTTTTTAAATGTTCTTCCCCGCATATATGCAAGTGGTGATATTTCAATAACACTATTATACATCATCAAATCAATCTCTCTCTGTGAAAAAAAGTCCAAAAACACATCAAATATGGGACGAGTCCAAGGGTCCATCTTTTTATTTATATTTCCCGGTAAAAACCCAATATCCTCTTCTACTGGTACAACTGGACGAGTAAGTACTATTTTATTAACCTTTCCACTTTTTAAATCTTTGACAGCATTGTTACAAGCCAACATCGTTTTACCGGTTCCAGCTGGTCCAACTGCAAACAATAACTTTATTTTATCATCATTCAAATAACTATAATACTTTTCTTGGTTAGGTGTTTTTGGTTTATAAAATTGAGACAGCGACTTTAACTCTACATTACTATCTTTTTTCATTGTTATTATTCTTTTTGTAGCCATTTCTCTCATTTGACTTGTAAAAACAGTTTTGGTATTTGTAAATAATACTTTGTTTACAACAATCAAACAATAAAACATATTACTCATTCTCATTTCTATAAAATATTGTTATTTTTGTTTAAGTTTTTTTATTAATCATTTTATTATGGATAAATAATTTGGTAATAAAGATACTATTAGAATATATATATGAAATGTATCCAATAAATAAATATTTATTTGAAAGTGTATTTGATAAAAATAATGAAATGTTCCAAGAATTTATGTGTTCGGTTGATACCGACTATATTGACACTATCAATATTCTTAAATACATAAATACAGTTCCAGAAATACGTAAAACAATTCATAAACTATTAAGTGTTGTAATTAACCTTGTAGATAAAAACTACGAAATGATTTATTACTGCAAACTTATTTTATTTATAGACAAAAAAGAAACTAATGTGAAATGGTATACGGAGTATGTCAAAATGATTCTTGATTATGACAAGAGAAATATGGGATTATGCAACTTACAGTAAGTTATTTTTTCTTACAAATAAAAAAAAAACGTTTGAATTTCTTTACTCCGTCTGGTGTATATCCATCACTTTTTCGTATTGGTTTCATATTGTATCCATAAACGTGTAATATTTGTCTCACTAAATTCAATAATGGCCATTTTTGTAACTTTTCTGCATCCTTTTGCAAACTCGTCAGTAAAGACGAACTTAAATATCCTCTCAACTCTTCTACTTCATTTTTGACACTATCATACTTCAACGGATTTATCAACATTTCTCGCTCAATAAGCATTTCATTTATTTCTTCTTCATTTTCAAAAATAAGTCCACATTCTTTTAATATTTTTTTACTGACATCGTCCATCGTATTTATAAAAAGTAAATAGAATTTTTATAAATATTTTTACGTAACATAAAAATAGAATATTTGATATCTGAATTTATTTAAGGTGTTTATCTATCATTGGCTGCAGTTTAGAGTATAAAATGAGTATGAAAAGACCTATTGGTAAAAAAAGTGGTTCATAATAATTCAAATATGTCCAAATCATTACAAAGAAGAATGGTAAAAAATGCCCGCTAGGTATCATGGCATAACAAGTTGGTGTCCGAAAATATATCCATGCACCCGCTGCGACAACAGAAATGTATACTTTCTTTTCAAAGGAGATATAATTATCTAAAATCATTATATATAATGTTTACAAGTTTATATTTACAAACAACAAATCCTAAATTATTACTTAGAGATTTGTTTAGTGAAAATATTTTTACCAACATAATACTATCTGTTTTTTTTCATACTGTTATTTATTTAGCATTTTTCAACTTAGCGTCCTACGTATTCTTTGGTAAAATTCTGTCAAACATTTGCAACTACCGTATTATGGTCACTTTACTAATAATAATGTTTTTTGGATTTTTCGCTAGATTTTTACACGTAAAAGAAATTTATCGTGCATACGGAAATAATATGGAAAAAACAAGAGAACACGTAGATAAACTTTACATTGGTTGGATTTTTATATCATAAAGTCTCAAAATATATTTTTAGATTAAATTCCGAATTCGGGTATGGAAAATACATCGCCATTTTTTACATATTTAGCAATGACTTTAGGATTGGTCTTATTATTGACAATATCTTCTGCTTGGTAAACATTACCAAACTTGTCAATATAGTAAACAATTCCTAATATTTCTTGCGCCCAAACTTCTATTTTTTGTGTTGTTTGTTTATTTTCTTCATTTTCTACCAACCCGTGAGGAGTTCCTTTCATATGAGTTCCGCAGTACTCGCACCCCTCTTTTTTTCGTCGGGTGCATTGTTCGTTACTTGCTCTTTTTGCACAACATCTGTCAAAATATGGCACTACATTTTTAACACGCTTTCTCTTCAAAAAGTCGTCCTTATTTAAAGAAAGACGCTCATAATCATAAATATACTGCATCAAACTATTCAACTGTTCATCTTTAATACCCAACTGAGATGAACGCTCAAGAATCTTCTCCTTGAAAGCAGTAGTATATGTTTCAATCTTTTTGTTTATACGCTTTTCCATTTTCTTTTTATATTTGTTATATTAATATATTAACTTATCTTTAGTTCAATTTTTATTATAATTAAAAAACAACTTAAAGAACCTCATCGTTGTTTTCAGTCGAAGCATTGGATGTTTCTTCAATAATTAACTCAATATTTTCTTCCGATATTTTTTCGTCAGTTGTCTTTTTATTTTCTTTCTTCTGTTGAATACGTTTCTTTTTAGCCAAATACTTTTTTCTTTTTGAATTTGAAATTTCTGAAGGATTTTCTACGACATCTATTGTTGTTGTACCATCTAAAGAAGACATATCACTGTTGTAGTCTACTTCATATACTGGCATTTCATATTTTTCAGCTACATTTTTATTTTTATGTTCTTCAACAACTATCTCGGCTTCATCAAATGAGTCTTGTCTCTCTTCAAAATTGATATCACTATCTAGTTGAGAGATAACTAACTCCAATTTATTAATGTATCTGGACAAATACTTTATCTGTAACTTGTGGAAAAATGACAAATAATTTATAAATAAATGTATTTTCTCTCTTAACATTATGTTATTAAACATAATTGTGTTTACAAAATTATCAATATTAAATCCAAATTTGTTTTTACTTTGATACTTTTTTAACTCACTTTCTTTTTGAGTATTTAGGTTAATGAGAGAACGCATCAATTCCAATATGACATCGTGAATATTTACTATAGTGTCAAAATCGTATACTTTGAATGGTTCTAAATCTTTATATATCGGATACTGGTTGTTTATGTTTATCATCTCTTTTACCTTTTTATCATTTATGTTGGTGTTTATGTAATCAGTAATTATTTTATACAGTTTAAAAAAATCACAATACATTCTGTTTAAAATAGATGAAAATAAACGTTTCATATCATCATACTCTATATCTATAATCTTTGCTTGGAAATGCAAAGAGTCTAGACTAAATACACAAAGTATTTCATTATTAATTTTTATGAAATCGTTGTATATACTTTTCAAATGTTTCGTTTTTGAATCCAACATTGCCATTTTTTTATCATTCTCGTTTTTTAACTCAATTATTTTTTGAAACGTCACCTTTAATTCGTTAATTTGTAGTTCCATTTTATTATACTATATCAAGAATAATAAATATAAAAAATTAATAATTTTGCGTTTATTTTTTTGAAAAAAAATATATATGGAAGAAATTACTGATGAAAAAGAAAGTTCTCTCATTACTACGAACAAAGATGTTGAATGGACAGTTGAACACGAACAAATATTGATTGAATGGGCAGATAAGGCTATGTGTTACCGTTGGTTACATTCTCGTTCAAATATGTTATACTCTACATTAAACGCTTGGTATACTATACCCGTGATTGTTATTTCCACACTGACTGGAACTGCTAACTTTGCGCAAGAAAGAGTTCCTCTGGCTTACCAAAATTATTATGTAATGATTGTTGGTGGTTTTAATATTTTAGCCGGTATTATAACAACGATCCAACAGTTTTTAAAAATTACACAGTTGAACGAAGCCCATAGAGTAAGCAGTATTGCGTGGGATAAATTCTATCGCAACATTAAAATTGAAATTGCCAAACACCCTAACGAAAGAATACACGCTACTCAAATGTTGAAATTATGTAAAGAAGAATTTGACCGTCTTATGGAAACCAGCCCAGTGATTCCAGAAAAAATAATTACTCTTTTCAAAGAGTCGTTCAAAAAGTCGGATAACTACTTGAAAATTATTAAACCAGAGATATGTGACGTTCTTGTATCTACTGACAATTATAGAAATCACTGGTATAATGAAGAAAACACAAATAAAAGAATTCAAGAAGTGATTAACTTACAAAATAGTAAAGAATTTGCTAGTAAGAAACTTGAAGAAAAAAATAATAAAATTGTATCAGAGTTTAAAACGACATTTTATAGAATAAACAATAGAGATGCACTTGACAGTGAAATTATTGACAATTTAAAAGACAAGTTGGAAATGCATATTTTACTGAAAATTATTGAATCACAAAAAAGCGATACTTTAGTGTAATTTAATTTATAAATAAATAATTATTATATATCTATAAATTATATGAAACATACAAAAAGAAAATACAATAAGACATATCGTAAAAAAAGAAAAAGTCATAAAAAAACAAAAAAAATCTTTATTATCAAGAAACAAAAAAAAACACGAAAACAAAAAGGAGGGCTGTGGAAATTTAACCAAACAGAGGTTTATCCAAGTATAGATAGTTTTATACTGAATGACTGTATAAATAGACTAATAACCAACACAGATAGGGACAAAAAGTGTAAAAAAACAATATCTATGTTCAACACAGAAAAAATGAATAAAGAAGACTATATAAAATATAAACAAATCATAGGTGAATACAATAAAGAAATATTAAAATTACTAGAAAAAGAATGGAGAACTTTAAAAAATACAACACAAAATACCTATGATAGGGAGTTTTATGATAAAATGAATAAAACTGTAGATGCATATGAGTTTTTGAAAAATAATGGTTACATTGAACTTCTTGATAAAATATACAAAAAAAGTCCATTACTTAATTATAAAATTGAAAAAATTGGAACAGTTTTAATTTTTGACTACGTAACATCTCTTTATACAAAAAATAAAAAAGAAGAACTAATACAACTTTTGAAAGTGATTAACCCTTATACTTATTTAAAAATTATAAATCCAAATGAATACGTAAAGTCAACCCACTCCAAAAAAAGTTTAATTGAAAGAAACATCACATTCAACCCAACATTTAACAACTACAACTATTATGTAAATATTTGTAACTGGGTTTACCAGTCTAACTTTGAATTATATAAACTTAACACTCCAACTGACTTGTGTGAACTTTTTAATAACTTTAAAATTATTAACTGTATTTCAAATACTGATGGGGAAGACACCGACTTTCCATATAGTAGTGATTGTGTAATATTTGAAGAAAGTAGCGAAAGGTATAAAAACTCACAATGTTGGGACTTACAAATCACTTCACAAGTCACTACTACAAATATAGACGAAAAACATTCATATTATTACAATTTATATGGTGAAAGTTTTGTACGTACCACATACAGAGTTTTTATTATTAGTCCTAATTATTTTTTTGACAGTTCTACTTGTAGAAATCAGTCTTACGATGAACCTAATAATTTTGAAATTGCCCTAGACACCCCCACATATAAATGCTACTTGAATATTTTCTTGAAAAAAATAAATGAACTATATATTGAAAAAAACAATAAGGTTAACTTTTATGAACTATGTTTTAGTATAGTTAATACACCAACTAAAAAATACAGTGAAGAAGACATATTATCATATTTATCATCACTTGATAACTACTGTTATAAAACGGAATCAAATAATAACATTTTATTTAAAAGATATTCATTTACTGAACAAAACACTATCAACGATTTAGAAAACATACTTGACAGCGTCAACGTGAATAGTTCTGTTATAATAAAATTATTTGTAAACCATTTTAATGTTGATGTCAAAAATAATCCTACTATCATTCCACGACTTGTAGAATTTTATGACTATGTTTTTGACTTACTGTTAAGTAAATACTACCTTCTTAAGAACTGTCAACGTTCTATTTCTACAATTTTTGATAAAGTTTTAGTTGACTTTTCTGGTATGTGCGAAAGAACACATAATATACGTAACTTTGATAAAAAAATACAAGTATCATCCCATAGTGGATTATTTTCACACTACGTTTCCAGTGAATCTGAATATTTTCCAAGTATCAGACTGCAACTTGCTAATTTATTAGTAACACCAGATGACAAGTTTGACACATTGACAAAAAATTCCATTTTTAGATTTATTAAAAAATATATACCTAATTTTGAAGTTTCGCAACAGAATAAAAGGATATATGAAATAATTGGTATTGATTACGAAAATAATGACTTTGATATGAGTGGTTTTGACAACTATCGCACAACTACAAATAACCCACAATATTCTGAATTCAGTTACCAAATGCACCTTTTGAACTTCCAAATATGTGACACATCAAGTTATACTTACTACATTTGCAACTTTAATTTAATGCGCAACTTCTCAGATTCATCTGGTGATATGAGACTGGCTAAGTATGGGATAAGTGTACAAATTTTAGTCTATGATATGAGTACAAACACTCCAACATTCTATAACTTAATACTGTGGGACAATCAGTTCAACCAATATTTTTTTACAAATCAAAATGTAAGTAACTACATTTATAGAGACTATGGTGAAGCATTCACAGACGGTTTTTTACTTCCAATTTTTTCATCTTTGAAAACAAATGAAAACGAAGAAGTAGAAGAATTCGCATCATCTCTACGGCAAGAAATAAATTCAAGAGATTCAACAAGTACAACTCCTAGAACCACTATGGCGCAATATAATATACCATTCAGATTTAGAGGAGATTCACTTGAATCAAATGACTCTACAATTACACTCGGTTAAATTATAAATATAGTTCAATGAAAATATTTATAATTCACATAACGAATCAAGTCAGTTTATATGTTTTCGGTAATATTACACTTTTTAACTGTATAAATCCAGCTAGTTTGATGTAATAAAGTTAACATATATTTTATTATTTAAAGTAATACAGTCTCTATCAAATTTTCTTCCAAATAAACATTTACTATTCAATAAATATAACATTTCATCATCTGTTATATAATAGTACTTTTTCAATGAACATACTGACGGATATTTATAGTCCATATCTTCCCAATTAGAAAACGTTGTTGCATCATTCGCTGAATTTGGTGTTGTTATTATTTCGTCTTGTAAGTTGTTATAAAATATATTTGTGATAAAGTAATGTTCTTCTGCAGAAAGAATATCCTTATATTCATTATCAATTCTTTGTTTATCATAACTAATTACAGACTCGCATATTTTTCTATTCAATATAAACCAGTTAGAAGATTTTTGAATCACACTTATATCATAATAGTTTAATAAACTATCACATCGTGGAAAACATTGAGTTTGAGGCATCACATTAAAATGTCCAAAATCATCTTTTGTTAAAAAATTATAAACGTAATCAAATGACTTAAGTGGAATGCACGACTGTGATAAACTTATCATTTTATCACACCCGTCGTCATATGCTTTTTTGAATAATAAATTATGCGCATGAATTAAACTGACATCCGCATACTTAGTTTCAATACAATTATCCAACTTATATTTTTCAAAGTATTTTAGTGGCTGATTAATTTTATAGTGTATATAAATGTTATACTTATTTGAATCTACATTTTTGAAAAAAATATTCCATAACTCTTCATTAACTATACAATCATAAATCAAAAAACAAAATGCTATTTTTTTCATTTACTATTTACTACTTATATTATTAAAATTATAATATAAATAATAATATATTACGCAAAAAAGTTTTACTCAAAACTATCATTTTTTTATAAAAACTAACTAGATAACTTATACGTTCTCGGTAATATTAAAACTGATAAAAACAAGAATATATAAAAAATAATATACACACCATATTCAGATATACTTATATCAAAGTAATTGAATAACTGGTATGTAATAAACATCATTATTAATGAAACACCGATAAATGTTATTATTTCTCCAGTTGTCATATATAAAATTAAGAAATAAAATATCTATAAATATATATAAATGAAAATAAAAATATCAACTACTGCAATAATAATTACATTCTCAGCGATACTTGTTGGGTGTATTGCATATTCTTTTTTTTACACTACCCAAAATATTATATTTCTAAACAAAAATGAACTGGCATCTTTCTTAATAAATGACAAAGATAATTACTACAAATCATTCAAAGAAAAAGACTTTACTGTTCGTAAAGTATCAAATATTCATGAATATAAGGAAAAAATACAAAAAAGCGTCTCTGATTTCTCTCTTTATCAGAAAGAAAAGATACTTTTTTGTGTTGAAAAGTTAAACAAAACACTTATTAACGTAAAGTACCCTTGGTTTGATGGCAAAAAAGCCACTCAAACATCTTGGAAATTTGGTTCTATCAATGGAACTGGTTATGAAAACGGACTACCTCATACTAGAAGTGACGTAATAATTCTTCCTCAAGTTGCTTTAGATAACTATTCTTCTCAAGAATTAACTAAATTAATCCTCCACGAAAAAATTCATGTTTATCAAAAAATGTATCCGAATGACATTGAAAACTATATTCAACACAACAACTATTATAAATTCAAAAAACGCTCTGAAATTGTTGACTCTAGAGCAAACCCAGACTTAAATGAATGGACTTATAATGATTCAACTAACAGAACATTTGTTGCAATATATAATCCAAATCCAAAAAGTATTTCAGATGTGAATTTTTATCCCAACTACAACAATAATGAAGAACACCCTTTTGAAAAAATGGCATATGAAATGTCTGAAACTATCAAGTTATTTTAACTACAAAGTGATATTTATTATATATTGCAAAGTATTTTGCAAAATATAATATTTTAATAGATATATGATACAAGATTTACTTATTCCAACTTATGAAGAAGAATGTGATGATATTCCATATGACTTAATATATACATCTTCCACAAAAATACCAAATAGAGAAGGCGTAAACAGTGTAAATGAAACTGATAAAAAAGAAAATTTTTTATGTACAAATAGTTTTTATGATAACTCCAAATATAGTTGTTTATTTTTATTTTTAATATTCTCCTCTACTGTGGGTATACTATACCTTATTATTTTTATAAATACAATCCATTAAAATACTAACATTACTTACACTAGATGATACGAAACTGGAACTTGTTGTTCATACCTTTTCAAAACAACCAACCCTTCTAAGTAAATACTATCATAATTTTCTGACCAATCCTTGCTTAAACCATCTTCGCCAAATTTGACTGAAAACTCAGTAAAACTAGTGGTTTTTCCTTTGAATAAAGCATAACGATTTAATCCTCCATATTTTCTTTCCTTACCAATAACATTTTTGTCGCTTTTCGCCTCTTCTAATGCAGTGTTATAATCTGTGAAGTAGTAATACTTACCAAATATAGACTCTTCGTCATTTGAAGACGGATTACCAAATACAGATCTAAACTCCGCAGCTTTGAAACTTGAACCAGAATAACCTATTTGCGGCAACTCGTACAATTCATTTTTCTCATCTCTTAAGTACATAAAATAAGAATGTTCTGTAAAAAAATCACTTATTATACTATCTACCGAAATATTATATGAATGCTTATCAAGTATTTCGCAAGAGTGAAGTAACCAAGTATGATTTATATTGGTGACAGTTGGGTCTTTATTCAACTCAGATAGGTCATAAAATAAAAATATGTCTTGTGATTTATTTATGTAACCTTTAAAATATTTACTAAAGTCTGTCACTACACTGTTTGTTAAATGAAGCAACGCCAAGTTTAATAATTTGTTACTGTTCTCCGTGATATTAACAAATGGACTATAGAAAAACTCATAAAATTTTATTATATTTGTGAAGTCTTCATTTTCTGTAAATGTTCCGGAATAGTGAGTTATGAACTGAATAAATGGATAAACACCACTGGTATTTATACAATATGGAACTAAATATACTTTTCCATAAAAATAATTGGTTGTAAAGTCATCAATATCTATTCTCAATACGTCTAATGCAAAGTCGTTGTTATACTTTTTTTGTTCACTTAATTCCACTAGTTCAGCATTTTCTACTTCCATTTTGTTTTTATTCTTATGTTATGTTTAAGTTTTTTCATTATGATTTATCTATTTTTCTTCTGATAGTTTCTTTTATTTGTTCTTCTCTATTATCCATAATGTGTTTTGTTAAGTCCTCTGCGTGTTTTGGGTCATTTTTATAATAATTTTGCAATACCGACATTAAATTCTTTGCGTTTATCGGTTTCTTCACCTTGTTCTTTTTATAAATCAATGCACCACCATTAATATCAAAACAATCTATTTCATTCTTTTTCATTACAGTCATTAATGTCTCTGATAAAGTCTTTTTCTTGTTTTTACGTTCTTTTACTTCATTCTGAAGTTTCATTATTTCGTTATCTATTTTTATCCACTCTTTTATGTTATTTACTAGTTCTTCCTTTGTCTCCATACAAAAATAATATACATAAATTCTATATTATTTTTTTACAATTGTAATTTTATTCTTCTTGTGTCAAATCTATTATTTTCGGTTGATAGTCAACTACAACATTATTTTTATGCATCAACCCATAATGCCTCTTACATACTCCGTCTTGAAACACTTTACAGTTACATGAGGTTCCTTTTTTTATTCCAGACTTCAATATTTGACTACAACCAACGGTTTCATTATTAATTACCACATTTTCAGTTAAATCAATTACGGGTGGTTTAATTTTTTGTATTTTCTTTTCAGCCTTCAACTTCATCTTTTCTTCTAATTTTTTCATTTTTTCCTCTTCCTTTGCCTTTTTCTTTTCTTCCTTTAGTTTCAATTTATTTTCTTGCATTATTTGCTTAACCATCGAATATTTATGTAAGGGACAATAAAACTTATTATTTGTAAGCATCTTTACCATATTATTTTTACAACTCAAATAATTTCCGGCATCATCTTTGTTAGGAGATACAAAACAACATTCACCTACAATATATCCATCATTTACTAATTTCATACTATTTATTTTACAAGTATGGGGATTTTTTACTGTGTTTTCATCATAAAAATTAACTCCATGTACTTTTGGATAACCTTCTACATATGGCAATAATTTTTTTTGCACATTTCTACAATATGGACACCTAATATCTGATGACTTTAAATAGTGTCTTTCCATAGAATTAAATTTTTTTTTATGATTCAATATATCATAAAATAATGGCTGGTAGTTGAATTTATGACCGCAACTCATAGTAATATAATTATCTACTAATGGCTGGTTACTAATCAAACAATATTCTTTAATATTTTCTTCTTTATCTTCTATGTCTAAAGACTTGTATAATTCTTCATAAAAATTTATATTTCCTTCAATCAAATATTTAGTCATTAACACTTATTTACTAAATATTTGCAAAAAGTCTTTATATTTATTCTCTTTTATAGATATATTATGTCGCCTGAAGCATGGGGACCACCAACATGGACACTATTTCATACTCTAGCTGAAAAAATTCACGAAGATACATTTCCAATATTAGGACCACAATTATTTTATCATATTAAAAACATTTGTAGAAATTTGCCTTGTCCCGACTGTTCGCAACACGCATCTACATTTTTAGCAAAAATAAATTTTAATGGTATTAAAAGCAAAACTGACTTTAAAAATATGTTGTGTTTTTTTCACAACACCGTTAATTTTAGGAAAAAAAAACCACTTTTTGATGCAGCTGGATTAGAAAAATATAAAAATATGAATGCCATCACGACATACAACAACTTTGTAAGTGTATATCACACTAGAGGTAATATGAAACTATTAGCAGATTCATTTCAACGAAAAATAGTGTTGATTGATTTCAAAAAATGGTTAATGAGTAACATTCAATCTTTTTTATGAAACTATATTGCTAATTAACTCTCCATTTTTATAAACAGCACATTTGAATTTTTGTTTTGTAGGCATTGAACACGTTTCTTTATCACTTGACACTTCATTAAAAAACAGTGAAGTTTTACCTCCATAATAAAACATTGGAATTACAATTAATGTAGCAAAAGTAAAACCGCCTAATATATTTACAAAAATACTCTTAAATCCCGAAAAACATTTTTGAGTGTTACGATATCCTAAATCAACTAATAGGTATAGTAACAATCCACTAAGAAGCCAGTAGTTTATACTTTTATTCAAAAACATTGGCCAACACAAATAAAATATTGAAAAAGATATTACAAATAAACTAAGACTTGAATTTCCTAATGGACTATATTTAATTTTATTACACATCTCATTTTTTGGAATAAATACTGGACTATTAGAACTATAAATAATTAGTTCTCTTGCAAGAACGGATGCTATTAAAAATGCCAAATATATAAACCCTTTGAAGTTTTGAAATACAACAGACATACTTGTTATTGAAAATGCCATTATTATTGGACTAAGTAATATCATCAACGTAATCAAATTTATCGGTTTTGAAACGTTAAATAAATCATTTGTACTTGGTGGTTGAATGTTGATTTTTGGTTTTATTTGAGAAGGATCCATATATAATAATCTGTTATATTATTTTTATTCACAATTCGTTAATAAAAATAACTATACTCTAAAAACAAAAGACAAACCATATAATTACTTTTTGTGTGTTTGTCTTTTTTTACCTTTACTCATTCTACTCTTGCGTCTTCGGTGTGTCGTTTTTCCTCCTCCACTTGTATTACTGCCCACAAAATCAAATTTAACTACTCTAAAATACATCTTATCAAGTGGTAATTCTGTTGCTGATATTTGAACCCCACCTTCTTTTACATAGAAAGCTCCAATAACAAAAGAATGATTTACTCTAATTTCATATAAATCCACGTTTGTTTCTTCGGGCCAATGAATTGATTGTGAAATAGGATTACCACAAACTAGAGTACAATTCCCTTGTGGTCCATACAAAGGTAAAGGTTGGTTTGGATGAATTTTACGATCTACTAATATATTAGGTGTTATGTTGTAATTTTGAAAAAATGTTATATAACGTTCTACACTTGAAAAATAATATGCACCTAAAGCTGCCATTTTATACTTATACTTATATATAATAACATTTTTTTTTATTTCTCCAAAATCAAATCAAACGCTTCGTTGATATGACTTATGGGGTAAAAACTGATTCCTTTAATCAACTCATTATCTTTATATTTTTCCATAAAATCAGTATAGTCTTTCATATTTTCTTTGGGGAAAATAAACGACGTTACTCCGGCTTTAATACCACCAATAAATTTATAATTCAACGCACCAATCTCGTTGACACTTCCGTCCAAATTTGCTTCACCAGTCACCCCAAATGTGTTTTTAATTTTGATATTGTTCAACAAACTATATAGACAAATGGTGATGGCAATACCGGCACTTGTACCACTTTTATTGATTGACCCATCTCCACTATGAATATGCATTCCATATTTATATTCACCGTCGTATTTTTCTCTCAATTGTTTCTTTCTCTCTTCACCAGTCAAGTTATACGCCAAAGTCAACGCAATATGCATAGATTCCTTCATCATTTCGTCCAATAACCCGGTTAATTTCAAGTCCAAGTATTTATCACAAGGGAAAAATTTAATATTGGTTGGTAAAATACCACCCATTCCCATATTATTTGCCCATAAACAATTAATGACTCCGACTTCGCTGTTTTCGTGTATTTTCTTGACGTGGTTCTCTCGTTTATCTTTAAAATATTTCATTTTTACGTCCTCAATTTTAATCTCAATTGGAAATGTATACTCTATCTCGGTATTCTTTAAAATATCCAAATTTATCTCTCCCACGATTTCAAACAGTATTTCTTTTAATTTTCTAACTCCAGCTTCGTTGGTATAATTTTCAATAATAAACTTCAATGTGTCGTCGTTAATATGTATCATATCAACTAACCCCATTTTTTTATAAACTTCTGGAAGTATATGCGTATTACAAATCACTAATTTATCTTCTATGGTTAAGTTACTGAACTTGATGCGATGAATGCGATCTAATAAAATCTTATCTATGGCGTCAACATCATTATACGATAAGATAAATAGCGCCTTGGACAAGTCTAAATCAATACCGCTAAAATACTTATCTTGGAAACAATCATTTTGAGTTGAATCCAACAAATGAGTTAATATTCCAACGATTTCCTTACCGTGTTCTGTTCTTGATATTTTGTCTACTTCATCAATAAAAATAATTGGGTTCATACATTTTTTATCCATAAGTATTTGAACAATACCGCCCCAAGTTGAACCAACATAAGTATAGTTATGTCCGTGTAAAGTGCTTCCATTGGAATCACCTCCCATTTGTATCATCGCAAACGGACGATTATTTCCGTCGTCGTCTTTTAAACAGTTGGATAATCCGTATTTGGCGAGTGTAGTTTTTCCCAGCCCGGGAGGACCCTCAAATCCAAAACAGTAACCATCTTGTTGTCCGTTTATCCATTGACCAATGATTCTTTCAATTTGTTTTTTTGCTTTTTCGTGACCGTGAACTGAAGAATTCAATGTGTGTTTCACGTTTGAAATATACCCATTTATTTTCTGGAATAATTCTTCAATATGTATTATTTTTTTTATAATGTTGCTATTTAAAAGTTCAACATAAAACTTGTCATTTATAAGACACGCAGATAAACAACTATCCACAAAAGCACAAATATTATTTTTAAGGCTTTCTTTACTTTTATTTGAAGTATATTTTACTTTACTTAGTTCAAGTTTATTTGCATCAATGTATGCGTTAATTTTAACAATGTTGTTAATCAACTCATTTTTATCACAGTTTGTCAAGTCATTTTTAATATTTTGACAATTATTTTCTCTCAAATCTTCCGTTATTTTTTGTTTGATACTTACAATATATTTTTTTATTTCAATACTGGTATATTTTTCTTTTAGAGGTACCGAAACGGGTATATTATTTACAACCATTAGAAAGTTTTGCTTTATCTCATCCATTAAATACATAATTGGTTCTTTTTTATAAACATTAAAAGGGACTTTTAATAACCCATCCAGATACTGGCGTGCTTTTGACCCAGAGTCTTCTGACTTGGATTTAATTTCTTTCAACTTAATCATTGCTTTTTCTTTAACCGTATCTGACGCTTTTAACAAACAAATTTGTTGTTCAAGTGGTATTTTATTCATATCAAAATTCAATAAGTCATTTGTATATTGTATTGTTTTTTTCATTGCTTCACGGAAAATTTCTTTAATTGACCAAGGAAAACTATCAAACAAAATAATTTGTTCTTGAGTATCTATATTACTATTTGCATCATTTGATAATAAATCGTACAACAAGTATGCATTATATTTATTTTCATAGCTATTTTGAGATGTTATTAAAAATTGAATAATAGTGTTTCTTTTTCCATATAAATCGCTGTTCACAAAATCCTTTACCATTTGGGATAAACTTTTTTGTTTTAATATTTTAACATTACTCAAATATCCAATATATTTATTATATACTTCTTGGTAATCCATTATTAAATAGTCTTTTAAAGAGAGAGATTCAATCATACTATTAAAAGTTGCCGTATCAAAGTCTCCGTTATTCGGTTTAAACTGTTTAATATTTGCGAGTTTTGAATTTACATAGTTGTTGTTCATAAATTTAACATTTACATCATCTAAAAAACCAAATATAATGAGATTTTTATTTATCTCCGAATTAATTATGTACAACTTTAAACCATATACTTTCAAATGAAACTGTTTTGCACTTAGACTTATATCAGAGCAGTCTAAATTTTTACTACTTTCAAAATTTTCATCAACAAAGTTTATCTTTTTATTTGGATTAGATGAACCATTTTTATCTACTTTGTAGTTAATTAACTTATATCCGGTTGGATGAAAATACTTTTTTAATAAGTCAAACTTTACAGTTTCACTTTCGTTTTTAACTACACTGTTGTTTCCAAAACAAATCAACAATAAGTCTTCAAAATTTTCAGTTCCGTAATTTTTTAGAATACCAGACAAATCATTATTAATACTTTGCAAATTCACAACCACTTCGTCTGTTGAAATATTATTTAAATTGTTTGTAAAATTTATTATTTTATCATTCAAAGTATTTAAAGAATGAATACAGTTATTCACTTCGCTTATTCCTAAAATATCCAATACTTTACTTTTTTGAACGTGTAAAATAGTTTTTTGTATAACGTCTCTAAATACTTGAATTTTTTTATCAATAATTAGTTGTACTTCTTGTTTCGTGTGACTTACTTCCTTATTTTTGGTTTTTGGCAAGTTTTTAACAACAATATTTTTCATTTCTACAGTTTAGGTATATATATATTTAGACATTATAATCAAAACCGTAAAAAATACCGAATAAAGAATATAATTATAACACTTAAAAACAATACTATATATTATATAACTTAGAAGACAAATGGGAATACCTAGTTATTTTTCTTATATTGTAAAAAATCATATTCATATTATTCAAAAATTCGTAAAGAATAAAATGAATATCAACAATTTATATTTAGACTGTAACTCTGTTATATATGATGCAGTTCGTAACATTGACTTAACAGCCATAAAATTAAATGATATAACACATCAAATGATTTGTAAAAAAGTAATTTCAAAAATAGAAGAATATATTTCAGTTATCCAACCAAATAATAATATTATGATTGCATTTGACGGAGTTGCACCAGTTGCCAAATTAGAACAACAGAGAACCCGTAGATACAAGTCTTGGTATCAAAATGAAGTATCAAAAGCCATATTCAAAAATGCAAAACCGGATGCTTGGAATACTACTGCAATTACCCCCGGGACTTTATTTATGAAAGAATTAAATGAAACTATTAAAAAATATTTCAAAGACCCAAGTCAATACAACGTTAAAAGATTAATTATTAGTACAAGTTCTGATGCGGGTGAAGGCGAACATAAAATATTTCAGTATATACGCAACAACGCAGTTGAACACGCTGAAAGTCATACTGTTATTTATGGATTAGATGCCGACTTAATAATGTTATCAATTAATCACCTACCAATTTGCAAGAACATTTATTTATATAGAGAAACTCCAGAATTTATTAAAAGTATAGATAACTCACTTGAACCGAATGAAAGTTACTTGATGGATATTCCAGAATTGACAAATATTATAACAAAAGATATGAATAATGGATTAGATTTTGTAAAGGAACAACAAAAAAACCGTATTTATGATTACATCTTTTTATGTTTTTTCCTAGGTAATGATTTTATGCCACACTTTCCGGCGATTAATATCAGAACTGGCGGTATTGATAAATTATTGAATGCATATAAAGATACGATTGGTAAAAGTACAGTTGATAATTTAACCGATGGTAAAAATATATACTGGAAAAATGTTAGAAAAATGATTCAATTTTTGGTTGAAAGAGAAGAGGAGTATATTCAAAATGAAATGAAACTTAGAGACAAAAGAGAAAAATTTCATTATCCGGAGGATACTCCAGAACAAAAATACACGAAATTTGATGCAATACCCAACTATGAACGTGAATTGGAGAAATACATTAATCCATTTAAAAAAGGTTGGCAATATAGATACTATAAGGCGTTATTCAAAATAGATATAGATGATGAACGACGCAAGCAAATTGCTATGAATTATCTGGAAGGACTAGAATGGACTATGAAATATTATACGGAAGGTTGTCCTAACTGGAACTGGCACTATAAGTACAACTATCCTCCACTTCTTGAAGACTTGATTAAATATATTCCATATTTTGAAACAACCTTTATTAAAGAAAATACATTTAAACCAGTATCACCGCTTGTTCAACTGTGTTATGTACTTCCAAAACAAAGTTTGAATTTACTGCCAGACAAATTGTACAAAGTATTGAAAAATGAACATACTGAATGGTATAAAAACGATTGTGAATTTATATGGGCATTTTCTAAATATTTCTGGGAATCCCATGTGGAACTTCCAGAAATAGATATTGAAGAATTAAAACAAGTTGTAGCCTCTATCTCCTAAAAATAATTAGCGACGACGATGCGACTTTTTATGACGACGTCCTCCTCTTGACTTTCTACGATGTGTTTTTCTTTTATGACTACCGCGATGTTTTCTTGAACGACGTCTTCTACCACCATAAGCCATCGCACCAGTTGAATTTAAAACTTCAGATTGGTCTCCAGATAAACCAGTAGAACCTTCTCCCGAACTTCCAAATGATTCTCTCCAAGCGTCTTCAGAATAATCACTCATTATATAAATAGTAAAATATATTATTTTTATCCAAAACAATATATTCTTAAATTTAACGACGATGTCGGCGACTTGTTTTTTTATGGCGACGTCCTCCTCTTGACTTTCTACGATGAGTTCTTCTCTTCTTATTACTTTTTCTAGTCTTTCTTGAACGACGACGTCTTCTACCGCCTTCTTGTTCTTCTACCTCTTCAACGTATTCTTCATCCACTTCGGTTGGAGTAAAATCATCTGAACCACTATCCATTATATATTACATATATATTATTTTCTAAATACAGAAAAAAGAATCGGATTCATTTAAATATACCTCCTTCGGTAAAACCAACAAAAACGTTCATTTTACTAATTTTATCCAAAAAAGTGTCAAAATAAAGAAAATCACCGAAGGTAAAATGGCAAAATTTTTGCACAAAAGTGCCAGGGGTTTGAAAAAATGGACAAAAATAAATGTCCAATTTTCAAAACCCAATGTATTTTGGTGAACTTTGTTTTTCAAAACGTGTTTTACAGCTTAATGCTCTAAATTTCATTTTTTCGTATTTTGGACGACATCATAATTTTGTGAGCATAAAAATTGATTTGTATAAAAAAGTATTTAGGCATTTTTTTTCTATAGAACATATAGAACAAATAGAATGGAAAAATGCGAACCGTCTAAATATCCAAAGTACTTTTTTTGTGACAATTGTGACTTTAAATGTAGTAAAAAAAGCAATTATGACAAACATTTAAACACAATTAAACATCAAAACGGCATTTTATTGAACAAAAAAGCCATTAAACCTATAAAAAATGCCGCCGATAATTTTTGTTGTAAGTACTGTAATAAAGAATATAAGGCGCGTAATAGTTTATGGTATCACGAGAAAAAATGTACTTTTTCCGAAGAAAATATAAAAAACACCGAAGAAAATATTTCTTTAACTACTGAAGAAATTGAAGAAAAGTCTGAAGAAGATAATACAATAAATAGTACGATGATTCTTGAATTACTTAAACAAAATAACGAATTCAAGGAACTATTGATAGAACAAAACAAAAAAATTCTTGAATTAGTTAATAATAGTAATGTTACAAATAATAATAATATAACCAATAATACAACAAATAATAAATTTAATTTGAATATTTTCTTGAATGAAAAATGCAAGGACGCATTTAATATTAGTGACTTTATAAATGGTATTGATGTTGGTTTCAAAGACTTTGAGAACTTTGGAAGACTAGGTTATGTTGGTAGTATAAATAATATTCTCATCAGAGAATTAAAAGGACTGGATGTGTATAAACGACCTATTCACTGTAGCGATTTAAAACGTGAGGTGATTCACGTGAAAGATAATAATACTTGGGTAAAGGATGAAGACAAAAAACATATGAAGCGAGCAATTAAATTGATTGAGCACAAGAACATCAAGTTAGTTCCCGACTGGTTAAAAGCAAATCCAAAAGCGGACGACATTACCACGAAAAAACACGAGGAGTATATGAGAATATTGGATAATTCTATGGGAGAAATGAAAGACGAAGACAATGAGAGAAACTATGATAAAATAATAAGAAATGTTGCAAAAGAAATACTTATTGATAAAGATAAATAAATTAAGAAAACTTAAAAAATATATTATATAGAATATAATATGTCTTCTGAACTGAAAAAGCAAGTGATAAGTTCTTTTGAAAACCGTGATGCATTTTTAAATTTACTAAAAGTGAATCCCGGTTTAGTAATTATGAAGTTAGGTGCTACATGGTGTGGTCCGTGTAAAAAAATAGCACATATAGTAGAAGCATTTTTCGCATCTTCTCCGCAAAATGTAATATGTGCAGATATAGATGTTGATGAAAGTTTTGACTTGTATGCGTACTTGAAACAAAAAAAAATGGTGAATGGTGTTCCAGTATTGTTAATGTACAAAAAAGGTAATGTTTCTTTTGCACCAGATGACAGTGTAACTGGTGCTGACCCCGGACAACTAGACGCATTTTTCAAACGTTGTGGTCTTCATTTGTATGCTTTAGAACAAGCATATGCAAAAGCCGGGGCTATTGTAAAATAAAAATTAAAAGAAGAACTTAAAACAATGTTTATATCTATACATATGAACATTTTTTACTTGTGTTGTTTGTTACTTCCACTTTCATTGAATGGATTAAAACTAAATGGTTTAAAAATGTCAACCGAAAAAGCAAATAGTATATTAAAAAATAACTATTATCTTTCAAAAAACACTTATAACACCTTAATTGATAAAATTGATAACCATGAAATAAAAACAGTTTATTTTTCTCCAAAATTAGATGAAGCATTATCAGAAAAAGTTGAAAAAAATGGTGAACCATATGATGATTATTCTGTTACAACAATTTCTCCTGTAGTTGTTCAAAGTATAGTTGATGAATCTGTAAAAAATAAAGTAGAAACTATTTTTTTACAGTCACCCCAACCGAGTATTGTAGAGCAAGGTTTTTCACAAATATTTGGATTTGTGAATAGTTTCATATTCCCATTTTTGTTTTTGTCGTTACTTGTCAATATTTTTAGAAGTTTTCAAGGGAATAATATAGGAGGAGGAAATGGTTTTGGGGGTGGCCCAGGTGGACCCAACGGTATTTTTGCACAGAAAAATACTATGAACAAAGATACAGAAGTGTTGAAAAAATTAAACATTTCACTTAGTAGTTTTGCCGGAAGTCCAGAAATTTTTGAAGAGTGTGTTGAAGTTGTTTCTTACTTGAAAAATTCAACACTATACAAGAACGCTGGTGCAGAAATACCTAGGGGGATACTATTAGATGGACCACCCGGAACTGGTAAAACTTTATTAGCAAAAGCAATCGCAAGTGAAGCCGAAGCTAATTTTATTTCAATTGCCGCAAGTGAATTTGTTGAGGTTTTTGTTGGGGTTGGTGCTCTTAAAATCAGAAATTTATTTCAAAATGCAAGAAATAATAAGCCTTGTATTATTTTCATAGACGAAATTGATGCCGTTGGAAGACAGCGGGGTGCTGGTATCAATATGGCAAATGATGAAAGAGAACAAACATTGAATCAGTTACTGGCAGAAATGGATGGTTTTGCGGATAATGAGGGTATATTAATCATTGCTGCAACAAATAGAAAGGATGTGTTAGACAGCGCATTATTAAGACCCGGTAGATTTGACCGTTTGATAACAGTTCCACTGCCAGATAGGGAGTCTAGAAAAAAAATATTAAGTGTTTATTCAAAAAACAAAAAAATTTCAGAAGATATCAATATGAATTTAGTTTCTGAACTAACAAATGGTTTTTCTGGCGCGCAATTAAAAAACCTTTTGAATGAAGCTGCTATTTTTGCAGCAAGAGAAGGAAATACAATTATTTCTGAGAAAAATATATTTAACGCAATAGATAAATTAATCGTTGGTATTGTTAAGAAAAATGACACGAGAGACTATAATGTAAAAAGACGGGTTGCTATACACGAAATAGGTCACGCCTTTTTAGCAAGTAAGTATAGTGAATATTTTGATTTGAAAAAAGTCACTATAGAAAGTACATATAGCGGTGCGGGCGGATATACAATTTTCAATGAGCATCAAAATATTACAGAGGGAGGACTATATACCAAAGACTTGTTATTTAAAAGATTAGTAATTACAATGGGTGGGAAAGCTGCGGAAAATATATATTATGGTGAAGATTTTGTTTCGTTAGGTGCAAACCAAGATTTGAAACAAGCGAATTCACTAGCTCAACGAATGGTTGGTAATTTCGGAATGGGTAAAAATTTGGAAACATTTTACAACGATAACATAGATAATGATAGAAATCCATTTTTAGGGCGTAGTATGGCGATGGGTGATAAATATTCAGATGCTACGAAAGAGTCCTTTGATAGCGAAGTTCTAACCTTGGTTGACAACGCTTATTTAGAATCAAAAAAAATATTGTCTGAAAATAGAGATCTTCTTACTATTTTAATTGACCAGTTATTAAAAGATACTTATTTGACCGGTACCGAATTTAATAATATGATTCTTATGCGAGAGTATTTTGATTAATTAAAATTATCAATCAAAAGTAATACATCAGATGGTAGTACTGTGTCACCTATAATATCTTCAAGACGTTCTGTTTTTTTTATCCAGTCAGTAGGTATAGTTTTTATTGTTTTTGAAGATTTTTCATTTTCACATGAATTTACAAGTAATGTTTTATTTATTACTGATATAAAATTTGCTCTAAATGTAATACACTTGTCATGGTAAGGTGCTTTTTCATGAAATAAGTATCGTTGTCCTTTGATGAAATGTTTGTTTTCCATTATTATTATAATTTTTTATTTAACTGTGTATAATAAGTAAAATAAAAATCAATTTTAATTTATTTGAACTTAAAGATATTTTTAACTGTATTATTATTAACAAAATGAAAACACTTGTTTTATACACATTTCACGAGTACAATGAAAGAGTAACTTACTTTATTCAAAACGCATTATTTCACAGAGAAGATGTAGATTTTTTAATAGTGTGTTGTGACATTAATGATACTCGTATGGAAACCGAGTTACCGAGTTATGTAAAGTTATTAAAGCGTGATAACGTAGGATTTGATTTTGGTGCTTGGTCGGATGGTTTATTTAAAGATGACTTATACAAAAATTACGATAATTTTATATTTGTAAACTCTTCTGTAATTGGGCCATTTTATCCACATTATTATCCGGGTAACTGGACAGATATTTATATAAACGGTCTTAAAAATAATGTTAAATTATTTGGAAGTACGATTTGTTCCATTCACATTACAAATTTTCTACCACACGTGCAGTCTTATATTTTCGCAGTAGATAAAGAAAGTTTAGACTATTTGATTGAGTCTGGTATTTTCACAACTAAATATGAAACTGTATTTTATGATGTAATTACAAATAAAGAGTTGGAAATGTCAAAAAAAATTTTGGAACGTGGTTGGAATATTGGATGTCTACATAAACATTACAAAAATGTTGATTTTGCTGGTTTAAAGAATAATATTTACGCTTACAAGTTATCATTACTAAATGATATAATGTACCAAAAATACACTGATGCCAACTTTTGGGATTTAAATGAAATTGTTTTTGTAAAAGGTAATAGAATCAAATTGCCGCAAAAACCAACATTAGAAGAAATTTTCAAGTTACACAGAGACTCATATCATCCACACATTCCAAATATAGAACATTTATAAATATCGTGGTTTTTCGTCTTATTATATAATTTTTTATGTAATTATTTATTATGAGTGTTGATTTAGATATAAATAATTACAATTTAGAAGACATAGTAAAATTATTTAAAATTCCGATTAATTTTGATGAACAAGATTTAAAACGAGCGAAACAAGTCGTTTTGAAAACTCATCCAGATAAATCTGGTCTAGAGTCAAAATATTTTTTATTTTATTCCAAAGCATATAAAATGTTGTATTCATTATGGGATTTCAGAAAAAAAGGAGATGTTAATAAAAACAGTACTATAACAGAGTATGAGGATGTTGATAAATTCAGTGAAGAAGATAAAAAGAAAATATTAGATAACTTATTCAAGTCCGATAATACAAAAACGAAATTTAAAACGAGTAGTGACTTTAACAATTGGTTCAATGAACAGTTCGAGAAAAATAAAATTTATAATGAAAATGAAGAGTCTGGTTATGGAGACTGGTTAAAAACAAATGAAGGACTAGACGAAATAAATCCAAATGTATCGGCCGCAACAATGAAAACTGAATTTGATAAAAAAAAATCAAGCGTAAGAGCATTAATTGTTCAAAAAGAAATTAGTGAATTAAATAGTTGGAATAGTATAAGTGCGAGTGAATTAACGAGAGAAGGTCCGGGAGAATTTAGTTCTGATTTATTTAGTAGATTACCTTTTCAAGACTTGCAAAAAGCACATACTGAAACAGTAATTCCAGTAACAGATGAAGACTATAATAGTATTCCAAAATTTAAGAATGTTAATGAGTATTTAAACCACCGTAATAAGGTAGATATTACACCTCTGTCAGAACAAAAAGCACAACAGTATTTAAATCAACAAAACGACAGAGAGTCAGAAAAGGCCGTTCGGCGAGCATATGAATTAGCAAAACAAAGTGAAATTGCGAAACAAAAAAGTCAGAGTTTTTGGGGAAATTTGCAATTCTTGCAAAACAAATAATCAAATCATTCAAAAAAAATATATTTATAATATATATTATATGTCACCCAAAATTAAAATTATAAATTTTACAAATATTATTGTAATTATTATTCTTGTCTCTCTTATTGGGTTTTTATACAATAGATATTTGGAAAAGAAAGAGAAAGATGCTGGAGTTGGACAAAATTATAATTCTATTCAAAATTATTTATTAACGGATTCATCTTTAGCTGATGTAAAAAAACCTATCCTATGGATTCCAATTACTTATGAATACAACGCTCGCAACTGGTTATCCTTTGGTTCTAGAAGTTCTTTTGAATTAAATCAACCATACTTATATTTAACAGTGAAAAGTATTATTAATCGTTGTGGAGGCTCATTCCACATATGTATTATTGATGATGATTCATTTGCCAAGTTGTTACCAGAATGGTCTATTAATATGACCATTATTTCTGATCCTATTAAAAGATATATGAGAGAAATGGGATGGGTAAAATTATTAAAAAAATATGGTGGAATGGTTGTACCACCTTCATTTTTATGTATGAGAGACTTGATGGAAATGTACTCAAATGGAACAACTGGCGGTAAAATGTTTGTTTGTGAAAACAACGACCGAAATATTACATCAACGACATATGAATTTTATCCAAATATGCATTTTATGGGTGCGGAAAAAGAAACTCCTGTGTTAGATAAGTTAATTGACTTTATGCAAAGAACTATATCCAAAGATTATACTGCTGAAAGTGAATTTTTAGGCGAGTTTAATAGATGGTGTAATGCAAGACCGAGAGAAATTAATATAGTTGATGGTAAAATGGTAGGCGTTAAAACAATGGACAATACTCCTATTTTAGTTGATAATTTATTAACAAACAACTATATTCAGTTTTACGGAAAAATGTATGGTATTTGGATTCCATCTTGTGAAATATTGAAACGCCGTAACTATGAATGGTATGCGCGGTTATCTCCAAAACAAGTATTAGAATCCGATGTTATATTGAGTAAATATATATTGTTGGCTAGTGCTCCAGAACCAGTCAATGGAGTAATTGAAGAATTTAGAGAAGCTCCGGAATGGATTGGTTATTGGCAAGTTCCTTCTGGGTTCGGGTTATGGGGTCAGAAACCTAATTATTTAGGTAATAATGTAATCAT
>Ga0214917_10001884_pt1 | contig 26452 bp, 18 predicted proteins | sample LL_1208_BB_MetaG_FD_177983 | JGI IMG/M metagenome (GOLD analysis project Ga0214917, IMG submission 177983) | Freshwater microbial communities from Lake Lanier, Atlanta, Georgia, United States - LL_1208_BB | ecosystem: Environmental > Aquatic > Freshwater > Lake | place: USA: Georgia | collected...
AACGTTTTATAAAAACTACTTTCAAGACTTCTTTTCCAGACAAAACAAGAAAGTAAAAGCAAAAATTGTTTGGACTTTTGACTTGATTGAAGACTTACAAAGAGTTCCAGAAACGTATCTGAAACACTTAGAGAACACGGACGGACTTTATGAAATCCGAGTTCAACTTGGTAGTGAAATTTTTAGGATTTTCTGTTTTTTTGACCAAGGACAATTGGTTGTACTAGCGAACGGATTCCAAAAGAAAACGCAAAAGACACAAAGGAAAGAAATTGAAATGGCACTTAAAATTAAAGCAGAATATGAAAGCGAAAAATAAAAACTTGATGACTCTAGAAGAGTTCAAAGAAAAAAATTACGGCAAACGTGGGACAAAAGAACGTGACGAGCTTGAAGCAGGTTACGAAGCATTTAAAATTGGTGCGTTAATTCACGACACTCGCGTTGAAATGGGAATGACACAGGAACAACTTGCAGAAAAAGTTGGGACAACTAAATCCTATATTTCAAAAATCGAGAATAACATAAAAGAAGCACGCATTTCGACACTTCAAAAAATCATTGAACTTGGATTTGGCGGACGACTTGAACTGAACATAAAAATCTGACGGACGACTTGAGCGAAGAAAGAAAAACCGAAGCTAACAGCTAGAGTTTCGTGGCGCCCAGCGGGCATGCCATTAAACTCCCGTTGAACGTGACCGGTTTTTATGGGGTTGTTGTGAATTGATTTTAAATTTTTGTCGATGACTCTTGAGGGTCCTCTTTTTTTTGCGGTGGTTTAACGCGCTAATGTGCCATTTTTACTCACTTTTGAGCACAAGCCCCCCAACCCCCCACTTAGGATTTTTGGAGGTTGTCCGATACTTTCAGACTCTTTTGGCCCATGCCTATATCGGTTTGCGGTGGTCCACGTCTGTCGAAGTATTGAATGGTGATGAGTTTGCCGACTTTGCAGCACGAACAGATGCGCTCAGGTTGTTCAATTGCTTTAAGTTCGGGTAATCGCATCTGCATTTTTTCTTGTAGTGCTTTTAACTTTTGCTGCTTCCATGTCGAACTCAAAATGCCACAATGCCTGATTTTTACAAAACGCTTAGGTAGAATGTGCAGCGCAAACGCCTGATAAATTCCTCGTGGGTAAGAGTCATTTGTTTTTTTACCGCAACGCTTTTGTAATCATTGTAGGTGAAAGTCACCGTGTTTTCATCAATCGCTTTGATGCGGTGGTTGCTGATGGCGATTTTAATCGTGTATCTATCTACCCAGAATGAATCACCGATTTTGAACTTCTGAAAGGTTGTCCTTTTAAAAAGCCATTCAATAGGTTTTTCTACTTCAATGTAGCTTTTCAAGCCTCTAATTAAGTGTTCTGAAGGTGGAACATACCTGTCCTTTTTACCTTTTCCTTCAATGACACGAAGTTGGCTACGGTCAAAATCCATGTCTTATAATCGAATACTGCGCACCTCCATGCAAAGTATTCCATAACCATAAGGTAGCCCTAAAAAAACCTATGTTTGAGTAAATCACACGATTTTAATAAACGCCAAACTTCCTCTTTACTCCATAAACCGTGAGTTTATTATCGCTCTGTGAAGGTGTTTATGACTTATTTTGGAGATTAAACAAATAGGTATGTAATTGTTACTCATCCAGCTCCTTTGGGATTTTCCCGTAGGATATTGATACCGAAGCAACGTGGTGAAAGTAGTTTTCAAATGTCGTCTTACTTTGACCCACCACTTCTCGATTCGCCTGATTCATTAATTTGTTCTCTTTTAACTCCTCAGGACTTTTTTGTTACAGTAACGAATAAATTTTTAGTTTTTTTAAATAACATTTTTTAGATATGTGTCTACCAAAGGTTTCATTCAACCCCAATTATCCAAAAGGCCATTTTGACCATAAAGTCCAAACAGCGACTATAAGCATACCCATAGCGGAAATAATTAAAAATATATCCCAGATAAAAGCTGGTTTAAGTTTTTTTGGTGTTTTAAAATACCGAAAATATAGGGCAGCAAAAGCAAGCATGGGAAGCATAACAGCTTGGGCGATGCCAGACCAGATAATCATCGATTTGGGCGCCTGAATGAATAGAAAGAGGACTAAAGCGGCAATAGGCCAGGCAAATGAGAGTATTTTAGTCCATTTTTCATGGATTAAAGGATTGGATTTGATAAAACCTATCAGTGAAAAACCATCTGCTAAAACCCTGGCATTTCCCGCAGCGGCGACAAAAAAGGTTGAATAAAGGACAGCGATAGCTCCCGCAAAAAATACGGGTTTTGCCCACAACCCAAATACGGGTACATACATTTCACCCAGCGTTACAATAAGGTTGCTTTCTTCGGGTAACAGCTCGTTTCTATGTAAAATAGAGGCTCCTAGGAGATAGAATGCTACGGTGGTAATCGTGTAAACTATCAATGACAACCAGGCATCTATTTTTAATATTTTGATCCAGCCCTTTGCATTTTCATGCCATTCTGGGGAATCTTGATATGGGCCTGTAAATTTGGCATAACCTTTTTCCAGACACCAATACGGGTACATAATTATTTCCGACGATCCTACGCCAATGAGCCCAAATGCAGCTAAAGCTATGGCCAGCCCATCGGTACTTGCTGGAATACCCAGGCTCATTCCTGCTTTTATATCAGACCACGATATTTCCCATCCAGGTATAAACTGCAGATAGACAACGTTAAAGAGCGTAACCGTTGTAAAAAGGAAAACTAAAAGAGTTGAAAAGGACTGAATAAAGGAAAAGCGCCCAAAATATAGCATGAAAGCGGTTATGAAGGCAATGATGGTAGATAATATATTGATATTATTTAACCAGCTGCTGTCACTAACAGTAAATGAAATAGCCGCAACGGCTTGACTGGTAGCACCTAATATGCCTCCTTGCTGTGAGATAATAAGTACAATCATGAAAAACCAATACCAGATTATCCAGCGTACCTTAAGTTTTGGACCTGGTATTTCGTTTAAAGCCTCTAGGGGCGAAGTGGAATGTAGGATGGTGTTCCTGCCAAATTCTATCAAGGTAAATACCTTGATAACGCAACCTAATACAATAAGCCAAAGGAGGACAAAACCTGTTTTTGCTCCTACCAGCGTTGTGGCGATTAACTCACCGGAACCCACGATGGAGCCAGCTATAATAATGCCTGGACCTAGGTGTTTCAGGATATCAAAAAATCGGGTAGGTACTGGTTTCATAAGGAATATTCAGCAATCAGGAGAAATATTCCTTCATTTTTTTACGTAAAAATAATACACTTCGTTCCAGTTGCTCAATGCCATCTACGCCATCTTCAATACTGATCCACCCATCAAATTTTTCTTTTTTCAAGATAGAAAAAATGGCATCATAATCATTTAAGCCTTTTCCTATTTCGCCGTGGCTGAGTCTTTTGGCATAACCCACGGCACCTCCTTCCTCATTACGTAAATCTTCCAGGGTACCTTCTTTTAAATAACGGTCACTGGCGTGCATGGTAACTACGCGATGAGAGACCCGATTCAATAATTCAATGGGGTCTTCACCTGCGAGATAAGTATTGCTGGGGTCATAATTTACGCCAAAAAAGGGATGATTAATCTTATCGACTAAGGCACAAAAAATATCCATTTTCTGGGCAAATTCTGGATAAGTCCAAAAATCATCTTTGTAATGATTTTCAATAATTAGGGTTATATCACGCTCCTGTGCATAAGGTAAGCATTCATGAATGCAGTCTGCGGCGAGTTGAATACCCAGGTCAATAGATAGTTCGGGTCTTTTCTGCCCTGAAAGCACTCTGCAATATTTTCCTCCAAGCGCATAGGTCATGTCTATCCAATGCTTTTGTTTCGCAATTTCTATGTCGCGAAATGACTTATCAGGATGAGTGAAATCTGGAGAACAGCACATCATCGGGATAACCCTACCTTTATCTTCCACCTGACGTCGAAATAATTTCCAGTTTTCTGCTTTTTCCATTTCCAAAAATCCGGCATACCATTCCAGGCCGTCAATATCTAAATTACAGGCGATATCAATCCACTCAGAAACCTTCATGGTTCCATCTTTACAAAGGGCGTTCATATATGCTTTTGGAAAAGCAGCTAACTGAGGCATTTTCAATTATTTATGGTAGAAGAATCTTTGGGTGGATTTCTTCCAATGAAAGGATGTTGTTCTAATTCAACAATTTGACCTGAAATGGGGCCACATTCATCACCCAGCCAATAGACTGCGGCGGCGGCAATTTCTTCCGGTTTTATGAGCCGGCCTGAAGGAGCAAAAACAGAAGGAATTTTACTGAACCAATTTTCTGCTAATCCATGGGCTATTTTTCTTTGTTGTTCGGTTTCTGTCAGAACCCAACCTGGATTTATTTGATTGACCCTAACGCCATTTTCCCTGTGTAAGGTATCCCCCAAATTTCTGGTGAGGGTCATCAAACCACCTTTTGACACACTGTAGGCCAGCAGATCAGGTTCTCCACTGTAGGCATTTACGGAACCAATATTTAACACGGCGCCTTTCTGTTTCGTTAAATAAGGTAGGCATTCTTTAATTAAAAGAAAGGGAACTATGGTGTTTATTTTCAGTACTTTTTCAAAAAATGAGGCGCTGGTAGTCTCCAGATTGGAAGAAACTACCCAAGCTGCATTATTGACAAGCCCATCTAATTTCCCAAACGAAACAAGAGCACAATTTACCAATGCTGTAATGGTTGCCTCCTCTTGAAGATCACCTATGCAAAGGGCAGCATTTTCACTACCCAGGGCATGAATAACCTCCTCTCCCCAATCTTTCTCCAGACCGTGAATAACTACTTTGGCACCTTCCTTAACAAAGCGGTAAGCCATGGCTTTCCCGATACCGGTAGTGCTTCCTGTAACAATAATAACTTTACCTTGAAGGCGCATATCAGAAGGGTTTTAAGACACTTTTGACTACTTCGCCATGGTGCATTTTTTCAAAAGCCTCTTTCCATTGATCAATGGCCCAAACGCCACCGATGATGGGTTTAACATTTAGGCTACCACTTGCGAGGAGTGCAATCACCCTCTCCCAGATGGGCCAGTTATGACTGAAACTACCTTTTAAGGTTACATTTTTTTGAACCAAAGGATCAAGAGAAAAGCCCAAAGGTTGAGGACCCCAGCCCACTTTGGTTATTTGACCATTAGGTCTGACCCATTGAAGTGCCATTTTCAAAGTGATACTTGCCCCTGCTGCATCAACAATCAGGTCGGCACCCAGTCCGTCCCTGTTTTTTGCCCATTCTGTGGCATCTCCAATGATAGGTTCACATCCATATTGTTGTGCAATATCAAGTCTCAACTTATCAGATTCAAGACCTACAACGGCCACTTCAGCACCACAAATACGAGCAACGGCGGCACATAAAATACCAATGGTTCCTGGACCAATCACGATGACACGATCTCCTGGTTTCACAGAACTATTAACAGCTACGGAATTGTAGGCGACACAGCAAGGCTCCGTCAGACAAGCTTCTTCGAAGGACAAATGAGCGGGAACTTTGTGTAGACACCGTGCGGGAACCCTAACATATCGGGTCATAGCTCCATTAACGCCATATCCAAATCCTTTTCTGTCTGGATCGAGATTATATAATCCTGTTTTTGACATAGGACTATTAGGATTAATGATAGCGGCTGTTTCACTAACCACCCTGTCACCTTCCTTCCAGACAGAGACATTTTTACCAACGGCCGCAATGAGACCACCAAATTCGTGACCTAAAACTACCGGATAATTAACAGGCCAGCTATGATCGGCCGTCCATTGATGGAGATCACTGCCGCAAACACCGACATTGACCACTTCCAACAATACATCATCATCGCCAATATCTGGGACAGCGATTTGACGAATTTCCACAGATCCTTTTTCAGGAGCAAAATTTACTACTGCGGGATTTAATAAACTGGACATATTTTTATATTTTATGCATTCCGGACAGGCACATCCTTGTATGCATGTATTTTTTCACAAATTAATCTAAGGGAGGCCTCTAAATTACCATCTGCCGTTTTAAAGGCATCGGCATCAATCGTTAAAGGGGCGCCCAAAACCACCAAAGGTGCACCATAAAGAGGACATTGAATGGCCTGTTCCAGAGATAGGCCGCCAACAGCCTGAACGGGAATACGAACAGCTTCAACGACATCTCTTAATTGATCCAATGGATTTGGCATCCGAAGACCTCGGGCGGCAATGCCTCTGCGTTCGTCATAACCAATATGGTGGATAACAAAATCGCAGCCTAAATCTTCCAGCCATTTGGCTCCGGCCACCATGTCAGGACAGCCAAGATTATCACCCATAACTTCGATGTTATAGTCTTTACCAGCCTGAACAACGCATTTAATGGTTTCTTCGTGAGCACGAGCCATGACAACGACATGTGTCGCACCTGCTTTTGCCATCATTTCGGCTTCGAGATATCCTCCATCCATGGTTTTCAGGTCTGCAACAATGGGAATACCAGGAAAAGCTTCACGAAGTTTTCTTACGCCATGCAAGCCCTCAGCTAAAATGAGGGGTGTTCCAGCTTCCAGCCAATCGACGCCAGCTCGAAGGGCCATGGCTGCGGTTTCTAAGGCCTCATCAATATTAGTGAGGTCCAATGATATTTGTACTATTGGTTTCATAATAACAAGATAAATAATTTTTAAACCTTTTATTAAATGGTAAGAAAAGAAAATTAAGTAATCTTGTAATGGATCAGTTTTTTAATTCCATTTGTAATGACCAAGATAAAATATGTTTTTGTCCTTTATTTGATATTTCCAATTTATAATCTGAGTGCTCAAACGGGTTGGGTTAAAGAATATATGATGGATGAGGCCTATAAAAATAAAATTATAAGTCTTGCGAAACAGGCTATGATTGAAAAACCGATAACGGTTACCAATGAATCATCTCCTCGTTCAGCAGGCGGAAAACATGACTTTTATTCGGAAGGCGATTATTGGTGGGAAAATCCAGTTAGCCCCGACAGTCCATATATTCAAAGGGATGGAATGAGTAATCCCAACAATTTTGTAGCCCATAGAAAAGCAATGATCCGTTTTAGCCAGCTGGTGGGTACCTTGACTTCTGCGTATTTAATAGAAAAGAAAAAAGAATATGCAGAGCAGGCGTTCAAGCATTACGAGGCATGGTTTTTAAATGAGGAAACGCTGATGAATCCAACGCTTCTTTATGCTCAGGCTATAAAGGGAAGAGTAACAGGCCGTGGTATAGGCATTATTGATATGATTCAATTGATCGAAGTGGCACAAAGTTTAAGGGTTATAGAAAAGGCTTTACCAAACAAAAAAGAGGAAATTACTGGAGTTAAAAGCTGGTTTGAGAAATATTTATCGTGGGTGACAACGCATCAGTATGGTATTGATGAGCAAAATGCCAAAAATAATCACGGAACTTGTTGGGTCATGCAGGTGGCAGCATTTGCTACATTAACGGGAAATCAGGCATTGCTTGATACTTGTGCAAATAGATTTAAAACGATTATATTACCTAATCAGATGGATCAAAAAGGGTCGTTTCCACTGGAATTAGCAAGAACGAAACCCTTCGGTTACTCCTTGTTTAATTTAGATGCCATGGCAACGATTTGCCATCTTTTAGCCGATAAAAATTTGTGGAATTTTTCCCTTCCCGATGGCAGAACAATGAAAAAGGGTATTTCATTTATATATCCATATATTGAGAATAAAAATAAATGGCCCTATCCAAAGGATGTGATGTATTGGGAAGAATGGCCGGTGGCTCAGCCATTTTTATTATTTGGCGCAATGGCATTTAAAAATGAATCCTGGTTAAAAACCTGGGGAAAATTAAATCGTTTTCCTGAAAATGAAGAGGTAATAAGAAATTTACCAGTCAGAAATCCATTGATTTGGTTAAAAATGTAAAATAAAGGTAGAAAGATTATCATCAGCACCCAGGTGTAGCTTTTTTCTTAACCGATATCGACTTATTTCAACCCCTCTGATAGAAATTCCCAGTAACGGGGCTATTTCTTTAGATGAAAGGTTCATTCTTAAAAACGCGCATAATTTTTGATCTTTTGGAGTGATGTCCGGGTATTTTTCGGTTATCCTATGTAAAAAATCGAGGTGAACCTGATTAAAATGCAGCGCAAAAATTTCCCAGTCTTCATCCATCTGGTGATTACTGGCTACCTTATTGAGTAGTTGATCTATAGCTTGTTTTGTCTCTTTTTCCTTACTTGATTTGCTGATTTCGCTAAGTTTAATGCTTAGGTCTTGAATTAATTCATTTTTCTGCAAAAGATGCAGGGTCGTGGAGGCTAGTTCCTGATTTTTGGTATCATTGTCGAGTTGTAATTTTTCATTTTCCAATCGAACAATATCTTCTAAAGCTTTGTCAGCCCTGATTTTCTCCGATAGTGTCTTCTTTTGAAGTTTTTGTTCCATTAACTTCTTTTCCCTGTCGAATCTTTTTCGAGGAATAAATAACAAAAGGAAAATGGTAAGTAGAAAGATAAAAAAATAAAAAAACTTGAATCCACGACTTAAGTACCATGGAGGATCTACAATAAAGGAAAACGAAAGAGGTTTCCATGACTTTATTCCTTCAATTTGGGCTTTTACCAGGAAACGGTAGGAACCGGGTGGTAAATTGCTATAAGTCATTTTATTGTCCTTCGTCCAGGGTCTCCAGACCTTATCAAAACCTTCCAGTTTTATAGCATATTGGATATTCAGACTTTGGGATAAATAGGGTAAAACATACTCAAAAGTGGCGGTATTCAGGTTTTTATCAAATGAAAAATTACGCAATAGGATACTTTTAGGATATTGATTCTGGATTTTCATGTCATAAAATAGAAATCCCTTATCTGTCCCAAAAAGTACCTTGTCCTTTTGGTATGGATAGATAAATTCAAAGCCACCGACCAGTTTATTTTTTAAAAATGGGATCATTTTCTTTTTAAAAACAACGGAATCCCTATACTTTTCATCACGGGCCAAATACCCCACTTCATCGCCCTGCGCAAACCAGATATCCCCGTCAAATCCTTCCACTAAGGTTTTAACTTTATTTGACATTCCAAAAACTTGATTCAACAAAGTATAGGGAAAGAAGGATCGTTGGATAGGATCATATTTATAAATGCCATTTTCAGTGGTAAAAACAGCTTGATTATAAATGGAATAAACGGAATTTCCATGGTTTGAAGGTAACTTTTGATTTGTATTCAAATAGGTAATGCTGGAAGAAAAGAAATCGGATTCATCTAAACGAAGATTAAAAATGCCTCGATAGGGATGAGCTATCCAAAAGGAATGATTTGATTCTGGGATGATTATTCTGGCAGATTCATTAAATCGGGATAATTTACCCATTGGATTCCATGTGTTATTTTTATTTTCAAGTAGGTAAATGCCATTATAGGCGCCGCAGAGCAGTTTGTTTTTAACTCCTGGAATTTCTTTAAAAAGCCAGGCACCCGTATTTTTCAATATATGTTTGGGCTTATCATTTTCATTAAACACAAAAGCACCGAGGTGATGCCCTACCCATATTTCATTTCCAAAAGATTGAACCTGCCAGACTTGTCCCTCTGTATCAGGAACGAGAGAAGCCTTTGATTTTGCCAGCCGACCATTTTCTTCGGCGGTATGTTGGTAGAGACCATTTACTGTGGCAAAATAGAAATTTCTTCCTTTTTTTATGGCAGAATAGGCTGTTCCACCCATATTTTCGTCAGGATAAATATAAGTAAAGGGGTAAAAAAGTTGAATACAGGAGATACCATTATCAGTTCCTGCCCATAGATTTCCCTGTTTATCATTAAAAAGACTTAGCACATTGTTATTTATCAGTCCATTTTCCTTGTTTAGCACAAATTGGGTTTTTCCGTATTTGTCCAAAATAACAATGCCACCTCTGGAGGTTCCCAGTGCAAACTGGCCATTGCTAAGGATAGTTGCCGTATAGATTTTGTGTCGGGAAAGGTATTCTTTTGCCTGATTATCCCATAAATTCAGCTTTTTTCCGTCAAATAGATACAAGGAACCCTCTAAGGTAGCAACGAGGAAGTTATTCTTGCTGAAGGGCATAACCTTAGTTATAGCGCCGTCTTTTAAGGGAATGGAAGATAAAAGAACAGGTTTTCCTGTGGGGTCGAGTTCATAAAGCCCTTTTTGTAAGCAATGAATAAACAGTTGATTATGGGTCACGCCCAAATAGGAGATATCAGCGGGCAGTTCTTGGAAATCTATTTTTCCATTTTCAAGACGGAATAATTGTCGCCCGGAATAAAAATAAATCACGCCCTGGTCGGTTTTGACAATATCCCAGATATCCTCCAGTTTGACATTTAGGGAATCTAGTTGTTTTTGGAGAGAAATATATACCATTTCCCGAGGGTTATCCTCCTTAAAATATCCAAACTCACCCTGGGCACCAACAAATATTTTATTACTATCTAATAATACAGACCGAACAATGGTTCGGTTTTTTACGGGATACTTTCGCCAGGTATATCCATCATAGGTTAATAATCCATCATTATTAGCCACGTATAAGACACCATAAACATCAGAAACTATTTCCCAATGTTGAGTCCCACCCTGATAAACAGCTTTTTCGTAATTTACAATAAAGGGTAGTCCCTGACCATTTGTGAAAGTCGGAAAAATAAAAAGTAAGGAAAAGAAAGAAATGGCCAAAATGAAATTTCCCATAATCTTCCATTGATAATTGTTAGAAATAAAGGCTTTTGTATAGATACCTTTGTAAAGATAACTTTTAATAATCATCATTTGATGTAGTAATGATGTAATGAATGATGTAATAAAAAAATGGTGTTGTAGCTGTGTTGTAATATAAAATGTGGGAATATTACTTACAAGGAGTAATTTTGTTTTATAAACTTTCATTTCCTTAAATACGCAAACATGAAAAAAATAATTTACTTACTTCTTAGCTTTACCCTATGCATGAATTCCATGCAGGGGCAAACAGTTATTCTGGATTTTGAAAAACCAGAAACCAGCAAAGATTTCCAATATTTTGGCAGCGGACTGGACGGTCAGAAAAATAAGATAATCAATAATCCAAGCGCGACCGGGTTGAATACCAGTCTGAAGGTGTCAGAATATGTAAAACCAGCTGATGCTCAAACCTGGGCAGGTGCATTCATTACGCCTGACTTCGACAAAGCTGTTGATTTAAGTAAGCCAGGTTCATTGGTTTGTTTGAAAGTATGGATGAATCAGGTGGGAAACGTGGCCTTAAAATTTGAGGGATCAACCAATGGCGGACCAAACTGGACAATTACCGAACCTATAAACAAGGCAAAAGAATGGGTTGAAGTTTGTTTTGATGTGAGTAAAGCTTCTACAGAAGATCCTTTTAAAGCGGCTTTGGGCTTCAGTTACAAACGTATCGTAATATTTGTTGATTTTGGAAAAACCGGTGCTCAATCAGCGGGAACTTCTTATCTGGATGATTTTATCTTGAAACTTCCTCCTGCTCCCGGATGCAAGACAGTATTAGATTTCGAAGTAGATTCCACTACAACTGTTTTCCAATATTTTGGGAGTGGATTAGATGGACAAAAAAATAAAGTGGTGAATAACCCTTCAATAACTGCTGGAAATGACAGTAAAAAAGTAATCGAAATATTTAAACCAGCAGATAGCCAGACTTGGGGAGGTGCTTTTAGTTCTCCGAATCCTAAAATTCCAGTAAGCTTTGCAGCGCCGGGTTCTAAAATTTGCATGAAAGTATGGATGAAAAAAGCGGGCGTTTTTGCTTTAAAACTGGAAGGTGCCTCAACAGGTGGTGCCAATTGGGTGCAACAGGTGGAAGTTCCAAAAGCAAAAGAATGGGTGGAAATTTGTTTTGATCCTACTTTGCCGTCTTTAGAAGATCCTAAAAAACCAGCGTCAAGTTTTACTTATCAGACGATTGTTCTGTTTCCTGATTTTGGAAAAACTGGCGCGACCTCTTCCGACACAAACTATATAGATGATATTAAAGTTTGTACAGCTGCTGCTCCAAGTAAAATTGATGTTGAATTTGCCGTGGATATGAAGAAGTATAGCGGAACTTTTCAAACGGTTTATATCAGTGGAACATTTAATAACTGGTCTGATAGCTCTAATCCACTTCAAGACAATGATAAAGACGGTATCTGGACAACCAAATTGTCTCTCGAACCTGGAACGATTCAATATAAGTTTCAACTCGATAAATGGGCTAAACAAGAAGAATTTTTAGGTACTGAAACCTGTACGGTAACAGATGGTGGTTTTACCAACAGAAATCTGGTGATTCCAGCGTCAGGTGTTAAAACAGATACCGTGTGCTTCAATAGTTGCTATGCTTGCGGGAAAGCGGTGAAATTTACAGTTAATGTTGGAACACAGCATATCACCGTTTCTCCAACTGGAATATTTATTGCAGGTGGTGGGAATTTTGGTGTACCAGGAAATTTTCCCCTAAAAGATGCTGATAAAGATGGTATTTACTCTATCACCTTTGAAAGACCGATTGGTTTTACCTCTTTTTATACTTTTACCAATGGCGCTTGTGCCGATTATAGTTGTAAAGAAAATATCAGCGGACTGGCCTGTGCCAATGCAGATAATTATAATGATAGAAAAATGGGACCTTTTACCAAAGATACCATTTTAAATACCTGTTTTGGACAATGCACAACTGTAGCAAATTGCGGTGTGCAAGTAACCAGAAAAGTAACTTTCAGGGTAAATATGAAATCTTATGCGAAATCGTTTGTTGGTGTTTATGTGAGTGGCCAATTCAATGAATGGTCCGCAAATAAAAATCCAATGAGAGACGACGATAATGATAAAATCTGGACGGCTGAAATTAATTTACCTGATGGAAAATTTGAATTTAAATATCAAATTGACGGATGGACAGCACAGGAAGAATTTAAAGGTGGAGAATCTTGTACTGTTACAACGGGTGGATTTACTAACAGGGTTATAACGGTAAGTAAGGATAGTGTTTTAAGTGTGGCCTGCTTTAATTCCTGTACCAATTGTGCTACAACTGATGCCAGAGATATTAGCTTCGCACCGCTATTCAGCATTTTTCCAAATCCTGCAACCGAGGAGATTCAGTTAAATTTAAAATTAGCTGGTTCAGAATCAGCTCGATGGATGTTAATGGACGCCCTTGGACGTATTTGCCAATCCTATACTTTACCCAAGGCTACACAATCATTAAAAATTGATGTATCAAGTCTTCAACCCGGCGTTTATTGGGCGGTAGTATTTCAGGGTGAAAAGAGAGATGTACGCAAATTGGTGATAAATCCATAAATAAATGAACAAAGATGGGAATGAGGCTTTTAAAATGCTTATGGATTCTTGCATCCATTGTGGGGAGTAATGAAGTCTTTGGACAAATAAAAATTACGGGGACCGTTTCTGAAAGTGGAAGTAATGAAAAACTTACAGGAGTCACTGTTTTGATTAAAAATACGCAAGACGGCGTTGTCACCGAATTAGATGGAACTTTTGAATTAACCGTTCCTAATGACAAAAGTATATTAGTAATTTCTTACCTGGGCATGGAAACCAGGGAAATTTTAGTTGGAAATACGCGTGTTTTTCAAATATTAATGAACCCTTCCTCCTCTATTATGGACGAAATTGTAGTAGTTGGTTACGGCACTCAGATTAGAAGTTCGATATCTGGTGCCGTATCAACGGTTTCCTCAAAAGATTTAGAGGGTGTTCCTTTATTAAGGGCGGAACAGGCCATTCAAGGAAAAACAGCGGGTGTGCAGGTAACTCAAAATTCTGGTTCACCAGGAAGTACCCTTTCCGTGAGAATTAGAGGAACGGGTACTATAAATGATAGCGAGCCTCTTTATTTAGTTGACGGAGTTCCGGTTTCTGGGATTGATTTTTTGAATCCAGGGGATATTGCTACCATAAATGTATTGAAAGACGCAGCATCAGCGGCCATTTATGGTTCCAGAGGTGCCAATGGAGTAGTGGTTATTACCACGAAAACGGGCAAAATGGCCGATAAGCAATATGGATCTATCCAGTATGAAAATTATTTTGGTCAGCAACAAGCCTGGAAAAAAATGAACTTGCTCGATGCCAGGGAATATGCCATTTTATCAAATGAAGCCCATATTGCCGGGGGAAAAACTCCTTTAGCTGCTTTTTCAAATCCGGAAGCATTGGGAAAAGGTACTGACTGGCAAGAAGCGATCTTCCAGATTGCCCCCATTCAAAGTCACCAGTTATCTATTACGGGTGGCTCTGCGTTGTCAACCTTCGCTCTTAGCGGTAGTTATTTTAATCAGGCAGGTGTTGTAGGTGGTGCAAAATCAGGTTTTGAGCGATATACAGCCAGACTAAATATTAGCCAGCAACTAAAACCCTGGCTAAAAATGAGTGGAAACATTCTTTATACCAATCTGAACAGAAATGGTCTTCCAGAGAATAATGAATTTAATACGCCATTGGTAAGGGCCTTAAATATTGACCCGGTGACTTCCATCCGTAAATTTGATGGAACTTACAATTATTCCCTTTATGTGGACACCGATTTGGCAAATCCGGTAAATGCTATTGAAAATCAGCATAATACCTGGCAAAGTAATCGTGTATTAAGTAGTATTCAAGCCGATGTAAATATAAGAAAAGGCTTGGTTTTCAGGTCTTCATTCAACAGGGATGAGACTTTTGCCAGTCAATCTATTTTTATTCCAACATTTAATTTAAGTCTTGATCCAGCAGGTAATGACGCTCCGGCAAGTGAGCGAAACCCAGTTAATACAGTCATAAAAAACGATTTTTCCTGGCAAAACTGGCAATGGGAAAATGTTTTGACCTGGGACTACGCCAAAGAAAAACATAAGTTGAATGCTTTGCTTGGCTCAACGGCACTGGCAAACAGCTATTATTTTTTAACGGGTTCAAATACCAATCTGCCCTCGAATCAGGTGAAGGATGCTTTTCTTGGAAATACGATTGCACCAAGAGAATCGCAAGGCTCCGGTGATTTCGCATCGGCCTCTGGAATGCTGTCTTTTTTTACCCGTTTTCAATATGATTATGATAATAAATACCTGTTATCTGCCACCCTTAGAAGGGATGGTTCTTCCAGATTTGGTAAAAATAACAGGTATGGCTACTTCCCTTCTGTTTCGGCTGGTTGGGTCGTAAGCAGAGAGGATTTCTGGGGTTTAGAAGCGTTAAATTTTCTGAAACTGAGAGCTAGCTGGGGGCAAAATGGTAATGACAGAATTGGTGAGTATAGCTTTACAACCATCGTTTATCCCGGTCAGAATTATACTTTTGGCACGTCTGAAACCATTACCAGCGGAAGCACGCCTTTAGAGGCCAGTAATCCAGATTTGAAATGGGAAACAGGAGAGCAAATTAATGCGGGTCTTGATCTTGAATTGTTCAATGGAAAATTTCACTTTACGGCAGATTATTACAAAAAAACGACCAGAGATATGCTGGCAAGGATACCGATTCCAACCCTGGTCGGATTAAGGGCTCCTTTTCAGAATGTGGGTACGATGGCAAATAATGGACTGGAATTATCCTTACTTTATCAAGGAAAAAAGAAATCATTGAATTACAGTCTTGGAGCGAATATTGGCTTCGTCAAGTCAGAGGTTCTAAGTCTGGGTCTTGGTGGAGAACCTATCATCACCGGGAATGTTTTTTCTGCTGGTAATGTGTCCAGAACAGATGTGGGGTACCCCGTCGCTTCCTTTTATGGCTACGTGACAGATGGTATTTTCCAGTCGCAGGAGGAAGTTAAGGCACATGCTTTTCAAAATGAAAAAACGGCTCCTGGAGATATTCGTTTTAAGGATTTGAATGGGGATGGTATCATTAACGAGTCAGATCAAACTTATATTGGAAATCCTACCCCTTCCTTTACCTTTGGTATAACCTCTCAAATACAATGGAAAGGTTTTGATTTAAGTGTTTTTATTCAGGGAACGCAGGGAAATGACATTTATAATGGCATATTCAGGTATGACTTTTTCTATTCCAACAGACCTCAATCTGCCCTAAACAGATGGACAGGAGCAGGTACTTCAAACTCTGAGCCAAGAGTTAATGTAAATGACCCAAATAAAAATGCCAGGGTATCGGATCGTTTCATTGAAGATGGTTCCTTTGTGCGATTAAAAAATATTCAACTGGGGTATGATTTGAAACATAAGCTGTTGCAAAAATGGAAAATTGATAAGGCCAGGATTTATTTTAGCGGTCAAAATTTATGGACACTTACAAAGTATTCAGGCTTAGATCCTGAGATTGGAAGCGTGGGTGGTTCCCTTGAATTAGGCATTGACCAGGGTTTCTATCCACAAGCAAGAATGGCCTCATTGGGTTTACAACTTGGATTTTAAAAATAATCAAATGAAGTATCTTAGTATTAATAAATGGTTTGTACTCTTGTTTTTATTTTCGGTCAGCAGTTGTGAAGAGCTATTGTTAGATAAAAAACCTCTGGTTGGAACAACCCTTGACAACTTCTATCAGACAGAAGCCGACGCAGTTTCCGCTATTCATGCCGCTTATGCTGCGTTACAATTTGAAATGTCGCCTGAAGGGCATTTTAGATGGTTTTGGGGCGATATTATGTCTGATGACTCGGTAAAAGGGGGTTCAGGCGATAATGATCAGCCTCTTTTGGCAGCCCTTGAACAATTTCAAGGTCCTGTCAATACCGGTTATCTGGCTGCCGAATGGGCCGCTGATTACGAAGGGATTAATAGGGCAAATATTGTGCTGGAGAAAGTTCCTTCCATTGTCATGGACGAAAAATTAAAGAAAAGAATACTTGGCGAAGCCTATTTTCTAAGAGCCTGGTTTTTTTATAATCTGGTTACTATTTTCGGCGATGTTCCAAAGGTAGATCGTCTTTTGTCTCCTTCAGAATATAAAATGCCCCGTTCTTCAGCTGAAAGTATATGGAATTTAATCGAAAGTGATTTGACCTTAGCTGTTTCAAATCTGCCACTTCGAAGTCAATATACGCAGGCTGATTTGGGAAGAATAACAAAAGGTGCCGCTCAGGGCTTACTTTTAAAATCATTGGTGTGGCGTAAAAAGTGGGCCGATGCAAAAAAGGTAGGAGAAGCCCTAATTTCGTCGGGAGAGTACAAATTAGAGCCCGATTTCAATCGTATTTTCACAAAAGCAGGTGAAAATGGCGTAGAATCTGTATTTGAAATACAGTACATGACAGAGTCAGGAGGAAACTGGGGAAATAACAATAATAACGAGGGGACCTTTACCAATGTTTTTGTTCGTGCCAGAGGACAATTTGACGGATATGGATTCAATATCCCTACCAAAAGTCTGGTGGACGCTTTCCTAGCCACTGGCACAGAAGATCCCCGCTTAAAAGCTACGGTTTTTAGAGTGGGTGAGCCAATGGGTGATCGTGGAATTTTCACCAAAGAGGCCACAGGTGGGTATCCTCATGATTATTACTCTAAAAAATATTTTAATAATAGAAGTGAGCAAGCCACTTTTGGTGACCCAAATCCTAATGGTGGAACAAACGACCGTGTGATCAGATACGCTGATGTTTTACTCCTTTTTGCTGAAGCCTCTTTCCAGTCAGGCGATCAGACCAGCGCCAGAAATGCATTGAATCAGGTTAGAGCAAGAGTTAAATTGCCAGAAATAACCTCTTCCGGAAATACATTGTTAGAGGCCATTTATAATGAAAGAAGATTGGAACTGGCTCTGGAAGGACATCGTTTTTTTGATTTGGTGAGAACTGGGAGAGCGGCAAGTGTTTTAGGATCTTTAGGATATAAGGAAAACATTCATAAAGTGTTTCCTATTCCTCAATCTCAGATTCAGGCTAGTAACGGGGCGGTGACCCAAAATCAGGGATATTAATCTACATAAAAGCTAAGGATTATGAAACCATTTTTTTATATATTATCCAAGGGATTACCCGTTTTTATGTTCATCAGCATCCTGTTTTTAAGATGTGAATCTTATCAGGAACCTGATATTCAATTAGGAAAATTACCAGATTTGCCAAGACTTTCTCTGGTCCAGTTAAAATCAGATTCCAATCGGGTGGTGGTTAGTGAAAAAAGTGATTTGGTTTTTGATCGTTTATGGTCGGCCGTGGGTGCCAGTCCTGATAAGACAAAAAAGGAGCTTGATACCTTTTATTTTCCAAAGGCAGGCAGATATAATATTATATGGTCCGGATCATATAAAGGTGGCTCTGGTATGAGACAGCAAAGTTTTTCCGTGGTTATACCCAAAGATGCAGTTACTCCTTGTACAGGTTTAGCGACTCTTTTAGCAGGTGGGTGTGACCCAACCAGTCGAAAATGTTGGACATTTAGCAAAAAAGCAGGCGCAGTAGCAGTTGGTCCAACGCCAGGGTCTGCTGAATGGTACACTTCCCCTGTGAACGGTCTTCAGAATGAGCAGTATGATGATAATTTCTGTTTTGCCTGGGCAGAAAACAAATTTATTTATAATAATAATGGATTAACTGTTGACCCTTGGAATGGCTATAAGCCCGTTCCCTTTGCACTTCCAGGAAAACCTCAATGGCAACTTTTTCCCATCGGTCCAGCGGGTGTTCCTCGCATTGAACTGCCAGAAGGTGCCTTCTTGGGGGTTTGGGATGCATCAAATATCTATGACGTTGTACGTTTGACGGAAAAAGAGATGATTGTAAGAACTCCCTTTTTAAAAGGAGGTGGTTGGTTTGAATTATATTTTGAAGCCCGATAAACATTTTACCCTTGAAATACTTACCTTTTTGCTCAATTCTTTGCACTTTTTTGCTGTTTTCCATGTCAAAACCGCCCAAAAAGTACAAACTTGTATGGTCTGATGAATTTTCAACAGAGGGATTGCCTGATGACAGTAAATGGACTTATGATGTGGGTGATGGTTGTCCACGAATCTGTGGCTGGGGAAACAATGAATGGCAATATTATACTGAGGCAGATATCGATAATGCTTCTGTAAAAGACGGAAAATTGACCATTGAGGCCCGACCAGAAAAAATGGGAGGGAAGGAATATACTTCTGCCCGTTTGCTTACCCGTAATAGGGCTTCATGGAAATATGGCTATTTTGAAATGAGAGCAAAAACACCCCTTGGCTTAGGTACTTGGTCTGCAATCTGGCTTCTGCCTGAGAAAAACAACTACGGAGAATGGCCAGGAAGTGGAGAAATTGATTTGTTGGAACACGTAGGGTTTGCACAGGATTCTATCTTCGGCACTGTTCATACGGAAGCGTTCAATCACATGATTGGCACGCAAAAGGGAGGAGGTGTTGGTAAAATAAAACCACACGAGGATTATCATTTATACGCCATTAACTGGACGCCTGAAAAAATGGATTTTCTATTTGACGGGAAAATTTATTTTACTTTCTATAAAGAAGCAATGGCAAATAGTAAACAATGGCCTTTTGACCAACCTTTTCATATTATTCTGAACCTTGCCGTGGGGGGTAATCTGGGTGGAAAAATGGGGGTTGATGCAAAGGCTTTCCCCGCACGATTTTCTATTGATTATGTGAGAGTTTATCAAATAAAGGACTAAATGAAAGACGTAGGATATATATTTAAATTTTTACCCTTTTTACTCTTACTTCAAGGTTGTTTTAAGGAAGGGGACATCGCTGAGTTGCCTGATTACAATGCACCGCAGGTTTCTTTCAGTGCTCAAACACTCTCCATTCCCGAGGGAAATAAAGACACCACCATACTGGTAGGTATTCAACTGAAAGGGGAAAATAGAACCCAGGTGATGGTTAAATATCAGGTTAATGGATTAACTGCTACTCCCGGGTCTGATTATGAAGCCATTACAGAGGGCAAAATATTCATGAAACCAGGAGAGCTTACAGTGTCCATTCCTATTAAAATTTTTGGCGATGCCGTTAAGGAGACTGACGAAAAAATAGATATAGTGCTCATTCAGGCCTTAAATGCAACCTTAAGTGAACCTACTCGAATGACCATCACGTTGGTTAATGACGATTTTAGTTTGGTTGATAAGATTAATATTCCCAAGACAGGATATATTTCACCTGATGCTTACGCTGGCTATACTAAAGTCTGGGAGGAGGGTTTTCAGGGAACTAATCTGAATAGTGCGGTTTGGAACTACGAGCTTGGCGATGGTTGTCCAGGAAATTGTAACTGGGGAAATAATGAATTACAGTTTTATCAGGAAAAAAATGCCCAACTTTCCGAAGGATATCTGATTATTGAGGGAAAAAAGGAATCGGTAGGGGGTAAAAATTATACATCTTCCAGATTGACAACGCAAAGAAAAAAATCGTTCAAATACGGTCGAATCGATATAAGGGCAGCAGTTCCTGAAGGTAAGGGTTATTGGCCGGCACTCTGGATGTTAGGGGATAATATTCCCCAGGTTTCCTGGCCCGCATGTGGTGAAATAGATATTATGGAAGCCAGTGGAGATAAAATAAACAGGGTAGTTGGAACAGCACACTTTGGAGCAACCCTCGCTCAACATCGATTTAGAACAGGTGCCGCTTTTTCAACAGGTGAGTATGATTTTAATACTTCCTTTAATGTATTTTCTATCATCTGGGAAGAAAATAAGATTCAATGGCTGGTAAATAATGTACCTTATCATCAGATTACTCCTGCCGACTTGAATGGTCAGCCTTATCCATTTAATCAATCTTTCTTTTTTATCATCAATCTGGCCATAGGAGGAAATTTTCCTGGTTCACCTGATGCCAGAACGGTTTTCCCGCGTTGGCTTGTTGTCGATTATATCAAAGTATTTCAAAAGGGGTAAGGGAGATTTCTGAAAATAAAACAATAATTAAAGGTAGATAATATGTATTTACCCAAAAATTTGTTATTTCAGATATCACTTATTTTTAACCATAAAACTTTTTGTCATGGATGCTTTTATCAAATCAGGCAAGTACCTTTTAGCCAAACCAATGGCTATTTTTGGTCTTTTTCATTTTATAAGTGGTCCAGCCATGACTGGAATGGTACCAGCAGCAATTCCAAGAGGAGTTCTTTGGATAAATTTAACAGGTATTGCTTTAGTTTTTGCAGGCACCAGGAAGTGTTAATTTTAATAAATATATAAACTATATTTAATGAAGGGCATGATTTATTTATCATACCCTTCATTAATTTTATCCTATAATGTGAAATGATGAAATACGTAGTTATTTTTTTTATCCTGATAGTAAATAGCCTTCAGGGACAGGTAACAAAAATGGATTGGTTGATTCATAATATTCCTCAAAAAACAAGTGTGAAAGAGGAAAATAAATTTTTAGTTATTGAAAATGGATTGTTGAGAAGATCATTTTACAAAGGAAATAATATTGCCTGCTTCGATTTCACTAATTTAGCAAATGATCAACAACTGATAAGGGCTATAAAGCCTGAGGCTCGTCTGATTATTGATCATAATGAATATCAGATTGGGGGCTTGGTGGGTCAAAGGGAAAATGGCTACTTTTTACCTGAATGGTTACCTTCCTTGACAAAAGGGGATGATGATTTTACGTTTACCAGTTATCAGGTCTCAGATATTAAACCTGGCATTCAATGGAAATCGAATACATGGACAGGTAAATTTCTGCCTGCCACTGGAAAAGAACTGGTTCTTAGGTTTGAATCTCCTGTTAATGAGCTGAAAGGGTTAAAAGTGGAAGTTCATTATGCACTGTATGATGGTATTCCATTGATAGTGAAATGGTTAACTATTCGCAATGAATCATCAAATGAGGTAAAATTACATCGGGTGGTAAACGAAGTGCTTGGCCTGGTAGAAGAGGAAAGTGCAGTTACTGGTTCTCCCGATGAAATGAAAAAACAACATGGCATCTATTTTGAAACGAATTATGCATTCAATAATGCCATGCGTTATGATATCAGCGATCAGACGACCCACTGGAAAACCGATAGCGTTTATACTTCCCAAGTGAATTATAATTTTCAAACTCCTTGCTTACTTGAAATTTATCCGGAAAAAGCACCAGGAATTACACTGAAAAAGGGCGAAATTTTTACTTCTGTCAAAACCAATGAACTCTTGATGGACAGTTATGATAGACAAAGGAGAGGACTGATGTTGAAGAAAATGTATAGAACCATAGCGCCCTGGACTACCCAGAATCCTATTTTCATGCATTTGGTGAGTAAAAGTGATGATGAAGTGGTCCGTTGCATCGATCAATGTGTCCAAACTGGTTATGAAGCCGTTATCCTGAGTTTTGGTAGTCACCTGAAAATGGAGGACACATCAGAAATCAACATTTCACGATGGAAAAAATTAGCCGATTATGCACATAGTAAGGGCATTCTACTTGGCGGTTATGCCCTTTTCAGCAGTCGTCGCATTAGTGATGAACACGATGTTATTGATCCCAAAACAGGAAAACCAGGAGGTGCCCTTTTTGGTAATGCTCCTTGTTTTGGAAGTCACTGGGGACTAAATTTCAGGGATAAAATCAAGTATTTTTTTGAAAAAACAGGGTTTGATATTTGGGAAAATGATGGTCCTTATCCAGGTGACGTATGCGCATCAACTTCTCATCCCGGTCATGAGGGACTGGAGGATTCACAATGGAGGCAGATGGAAATTCAAAAGGAACTCTACCGATGGTTAAACGAAAAAGGGGTTTATATCAATGCACCTGACTGGTATTTTTTAGACGGGACGCATAAGATTGCCATTGGTTACAGGGAGGTTAATTTTTCCCTTTCAAGAGAACAACAAAGGGTTTTAAACAGACAAAATATTCACGACGGTACCCTGGAAAAAATGGGCTCCATGAGCTGGGGCTTTGTTCCCTTAACAAAATATCAAGGGGGTGGACCGGAAGCGATTCTTGAACCTTTAAGCGAACATTTAAAGGATTACGAAAATCTAATGATGCAATATTATGGCGCAGGAGTCCAGGCTTGTTACCGGGGTCCACGATTATATGACACGGAGGAAACCAGGCAATTGGTTTTAAAAACGGTTGCATGGTATAAAAAATATAGGGATATTTTAAATGCTGATATGATTCATCTGCGAAGAGCCGATGGCAGAGATTGGGACGGGTTGCTACATGCCGATCCATCGGGTAAATATAAAGGTATGCTTATGTTGTACAATCCTACTAAAAAAGACATCACCAGAACCATTCCGGTACCTCTTTATTACACAGGTCTTACAGATACAGCAGTGTTCAGAGAAAAAGAGGGAAAACCAATGTCTTTAAAGTTAAATAGAAGTTATGAGGCTGACCTAGTGGTTACTATTCCTGCTGAAAGCTATACCTGGTTAACCATTGAATGATGCGTATAGTTGATTATATTTGAGAAGTTAAAATAATTTATGCAAAAATCAACCCTTACATTGTTAATATCTATGTTGATATTAAACACCGTTTATAGTCAATCTATACAATTCCAGGGCGTTGTGTTTGACAATGAAACAAAAAAACCCATAGAATTTGTGTCGGTGTCGGTCTTAGGTAAAGACTCCGCAATTATTTCAGGGACAGTTACCAACGAGCAAGGTAAGTTTCAGATTAAATCGGTGGAAGGAAAAACAGGTTTTTTTCGATTTCAATTTATGGGTTATGAATCTTTTGATTTTAAACCTGGTGAAAAGGGAGGGAATCTTCCAGCTATTTATCTGAAGGCTTCTGTCAATACTTTTGAAGAAATAACCGTCAGTGGAGAGAGAAAAACACAGACGGTTCAAATAGATAAACAAATATTTGACACCAAACAATTTCAAAATGCAGCCAATGGAACAGGACTGGATCTTATTTCAAGGCTTCCATCCGTTACCGTAAATGTTGAAGGTGAAATTTTACTGCGTGGAAGTGCCAACTTTTTAGTGCTGATAGATGGAAAACCTACACAAAGAACGGCTTCTGATGCACTGGCTCAAATACCAGCAAATGCTATTGAAAAAATTGAATTAATCACCTCTCCTTCCGCAAAGTATGACGCCGACGGCAAAGCTGGAATTGTTAATATTATTACCAAAAAGGATCAATTAATTGGCTGGAGTCTTATTGCCAATGGCATGTCAGGAGGTAATGAACCTTTACGATACGGATCTGATTTTTTAGCTAATTATACAGGTTCAAAAGGTAGTTTTTTTGTTGGGGCCGATTATAGGCGCTTTGATATTGAAGGATTTAGGATTGGAGAAATAAGAACATTATTAAAAGATTCTCTTACTTTTCTTCCTTCAGAAGGAATAAGAAATTATAAGGATTATCAGTTTGGAATTAGGTCTGGTGTGTCTTATACTCCAGGTAAAAATGATATTTTCAATGTAAACTGGTATATGGGAGAAAAGCAAACAGATAGAACGGCCAATTTACATTATGAAGAATTTTTAAAAACAGGTAATAATACCGATCTGTTTAACCAATCATTTGGTTCTCCGTTTCGTCGTTTTTTTAATCAGAATCTATTTGTAAGAACGGGAAATTTTCAAACGGTAAATGCTGACTATACCAGAAATTTTGCCAATAAAAGTAAGGTAACCGTGCTGGGTGTTTATGAATTCTCGGTTTTAGGCGGCCCGCTTAATAATATAGATGAAAATGAAGATAATAAACAGATTTCATTACATGAAAGATCGGAGGAAAAGAGTCCTTTAACTGCTTTGCGCTGGCAAATAGATTATCAAAAGGCCTTAGCCGATAATAAAAAACTGGAGTTGGGCTATCAATTCAGGTCTGTCCATCATGCAGGAGATTTTGTTTTTGAAAATCTTAATATTGCCAGTCAACAATGGGAAATTGATCCTGCTTTTAATGATAACATGGATTTAAGGCAGCAAATTCATGCAGGTTATGCCAATCTGAATGGATCTCTTACAAAATGGAATTATAATATTGGATTGAGAGCGGAATATATGGATAGAATTTTAACACATCTGCTTGGTGAAGCTCCTTTTGTGTATAAGAAACTAAATTTTTTCCCCTCCTTTCAGTTTTTAAGATCTTTTAAAAATGCACAATCTTTAAGAATTTCTTACAATAGACGCATTGACAGGCCAACGACCAAGTTGATGTCTCCCTTTAAAAATCACAGACATGCCGAAACCATTGAATTGGGTGATCCCAATTTGCGACCTGAGTTGGCAGAGGTTTTTGAAATAGCTTTTTCAAAAACTTTTTCAAAAGTTGACTTTTCAGCCATAGCTTATTTTAATTATACAAAAGATAAGGTTTTTAGAGTCAATGATATTTATTCGAGAACCATACTATGGAGAACCTATACCAATGCAGGAACAGCTATAAGTTCAGGGATGGAAGCTTCAGCCAGTGTAAAATTAACTTCATGGTGGAAACTATACGCTTCTGGAAATATTTTTCGGTTTTATGTCAAGGGAAATCCAAATGGCATTGAAACCATCCAAAAAAGTTTGAATTTTAATGCAAATGGAAATACCTCTGTTGATCTCTCGAAAAAACTTCGTTTTCAATGGGATGCTACCTATATAGGTAGGACAGTAACGACACAAGGTGCTGATTCTGATTACTTTTTGTCCAATATGGGATTAAAATATAGCTTTAAGGGAAATAAGGGGAATGTAGGCATACAGGTTCAAAATGTTTTCAATACCAATATTCAAACCATTGCTACACAGGCTTCTAATTTTTATAGTACCACAGATTATATCAAATATGACCGGATTGTTATGCTCAGTGCTGGCATTAGGTTAAATGACGGGGGAAGAAAAAATAAGATCATAAAAACGGAGTACGGGGAGAAAGAATTTTAATTTCCTAAGGATTTCAATCATTTATTTTATATTTAAGGAGTTGTTCGAAATTTTAACTCCTTTATGTACAGCTCAAAATTCTATGTCTGCGGAATCATTCTTTTGTCTCTTTGCACTTTTGCCTGTGGACCTGAAATTCCTGAAGAAGTTGCTTTAGAAATAAAAAATATAAATTTTAAGCCAGACTACAATTTTCATGTAAAGCCTATTTTGTCCGACAAGTGTTTTGCCTGTCATGGTCCTGATAAAATGAAGCAAAAAGCAGGCCTTCGTCTGGATATTGCTAAAAATGCTTATGCGTCACTACCGGAAACGCCTGATAAAGTAGCTATAAAGCCGGGAAACCTTAGGAAAAGTGAATTTTTTCACCGAATTATTTCCTCTGACCCCGACTTTCAAATGCCAGAGCCATCATCCCATCTAACTTTAACAAACAGAGAAAAGGCTATATTAATCAAATGGATAGAAAATGGCGCAGAATATAAACCTCACTGGGCTTTTGTACCTCCGTCATTACCGGCATTACCTAAGTCAAAATGGAGGGATAAGGTAAAAAATGAAATCGATCTGTTCATACATAAAAGATTGAATGAGGAAAACCTGGTGCCTTC
>Ga0214917_10001885_pt1 | contig 26449 bp, 21 predicted proteins | sample LL_1208_BB_MetaG_FD_177983 | JGI IMG/M metagenome (GOLD analysis project Ga0214917, IMG submission 177983) | Freshwater microbial communities from Lake Lanier, Atlanta, Georgia, United States - LL_1208_BB | ecosystem: Environmental > Aquatic > Freshwater > Lake | place: USA: Georgia | collected...
CTTCGGTTGCAGCGCAACCGGTTAGAGCTAGAGCTGCAACTGCAATAGTCGCTGATAGTGCTGTGATACGGCCTTTAAGGCTTAATTTGGATGTAGTCAATTGACTAACCTTTCGATGGGTTATTAGTAAGGGAAAAGCAGTAATAACCGTCATACAACTGTGGGCTTTGAGTCCCGTTATCCAGTTCTGACGTACCTATACTTTGGCATACAAACTGTGGGCGACACGCCTAAACCTGAGAAGTTCCTCAAAAAATCTTAAAAACTTTTAGAACACGAACGACCCATGGAGGCAACCAAACTGGGAGTCTGGATTTGTAGTAATCTAGTGAGAGTTACACGGGCCTATGGCGCAGCTGGTAGCGCACCTGCATGGCATGCAGGGGGTCAGGGGTTCAAATCCCCTTAGGTCCACAAGAAAAGCCCCGAAGTCAAAAGACCTCGGGGCTTTTATCTTGTCTATCGAGACCTAAACAAACCAATCGCGTAGATAAATGGAACTAAAGATGCACTCATTAGGAAAGAGCCAAGCCCATTGTCTGATTCTCTGATGAGGATTCCAGCTATCAAAGATGTGGCAAAGATGATTCCCGCGGTTGCTCTTCTGACGCTGGAATCCAGAGCTCGCAAACGTCGTTCGGTTTCAGGTGCTCGAGAAATGAGCTCACCTCTGTCAATTCTTGTGGCGAGGCTATCTAGTTTCTGGGGGAGTCGCACCAAGGTCGTGAGAATCTCTATGGCCTGAGCTCCAAAGGTCTTTAGCAGCCCACCACCTTGAGATAGCAGAGTTCTGGCAAAGGGATCAACCGCATCCCATAGATTGAAGTTCTTGTTCAAAGAACTGGTAACTCCTGAAATCAAAGACAGTGCTCTAAAGAGCAATAGGAAGTTCTCCGGTAGCTGGAACGGGAGAGTTCTGATTAGCAGAGAGTATTCCTGAGCCAATTCTCGGATTTCTTTAGGGTCAGTTTGAATCAGGTCGGCAACCCCAAGTCCACCAAATCTTTCGAATAACGCTTCAAGGGCTCGCTCTAGTTCGTAGCTGTCCACACTTGGTAGTAAGAAGTTCAGTCGCTGGGTAGCCTCTAGGGATGCTCTTGGGTCTCTAGAAGCTAATGCAAAGAGCAGCTTTTGTAGATTGACTCGCACTTCGTCTGTGATTTCACCCATCATGCCGAAATCTATAAAGGTCAAACTGAAGTCAATGTCTTCATCATCGGCTGCTGGGGTAACAAAGATGTTTCCTGGGTGCGGGTCTGCATGGAAGAAGCCGGTTACGAAGAATTGCTCGAAAGTTACTCGAGCCAATTCTGCTGCTACGGCATTTGGATCAATACCTGCAGCCTCTAAAGACTCAATGTCAGTTATCTTGATTGCCGTCACATCGCTAAGAGCCATTACTCTTCTAGCTGTGCGCTCCCAAACAATCTCAGGAACTCTTACTCGCTTGTCTCCTTCAAAGTTGGCTTTGAACCTCTCAAGGTTTTTGGCCTCATTCAAATAGTTGATCTCTTGATAGCTTGTAGCGGCAAACTCTTCAACCAGAGCAGGCGCATCAGCTCTTTTCGCTACCAGTTTTACTCTGGAGAGAATGACGGCAACATTACGCAGAGCTTTGATGTCAACATTTACTATCTCTTCGATGCCAGGGCGTAAGACCTTCACTACAACATCGCGGTATCCCAGATCGCTTGCTAGAGCAGGAGACAGCCTTGCTCTGTGAGCTTGGCCTAGGGAAGCTGCAGCTAGGGGAATCTCTTCAAAGTATTCAAAAGCTTGAGATGCAGGCAGTCCGAGTTCTCGTTCAATCTGCTCGAGTATTTCTTCAAACTTTTCAGGCTTCACTTCATCCTGCAAACCTTCAAGTTCTCGTGTTATCTCTACCGGCAGAACATCTAACCTCGAGGATAGGAACTGACCGACTTTAATCATCAGCCCACCGAGGTCAGCAGCTAGGTCATGAAACTTTCTAGCAAGCCTAGTTACTCGCTTGAGTCGTCCCTTGGCTACAAATCTGCCAAGACCTATTTGGGGGAGGGCTAACTCGAACCACCAAATCTGGACAAGGGCTCCTGTGGCAAAGCGCATAATTCTTCTATAACGTGCTTTGAGAGCCTTTGCGTTTCTGGTCTTCGAATCAGTTGCTGACTCTTGAGTCATGAATTAGTCCTCAGCAAGAATTGCATAGACCTTACGACGAGTTTCATCAACTAAATCTGCCGCGCGCTTTTGCTGATCTGCACTTCCATGCTGAGCTACCTGAGTCAATGCTTGAGCAAGCTTTGCCCCTGCCTTCAAGCTAGTTGTGTTCATCTCTATCCAATTGGTGGAGCTACCGTGGGCCTGCTTCTTTGTCTGGTCTTGCATGTCTGTAAGAGCTTCTGCAAGGGCAGTTTTTCCTGCTTTAGTGAGGCTGTATAGACGCAGTTCTTTTTCAATCTTGATAGACAGTAGGCCCTCGTCAGTTAGCTCTTCTAGCAATGGATAAATTGTGCTTGCCTTTGGAACCCAGGTTCCACCGCTGGCAAGTTGGATTGCTTGGATAACTTCTTTACCGTTTTTAGCTTCACTTTTTATGGTGCTCATAACTGCAACCCGGACCTGCATCGCAGAAGGGGTGGTTGAACCCATTTTGCTAGCTCCAGAAACTGCTGATGAAACCATTCCTCGTATGCCATCAATCATTTCGCTGACATCAAATCTCATTGGTGAGTTAGCCATTTTGTACCTTTCGTGGTGCTTAGTTTGTCTAGTTGTTCAGAAGAGCCATAAGCTCTTCAATTTCTGCTCTTTGAGTCACGATAATCTCGTTGGCAAAGTCAGTAAGTTCAGAATCACCTAGTGCTATTGCATCGGCTGCCATTTTGACCGCACCTTCATGGTGTTGAATCATGTATTGGGCATAAAGCTGATCAAAGTCGGCTTCCTTCGCACCTCTTAGAGTGTTTACCTGAGTAGTGGAGAGCATTCCATCCATCATCATCGTGTAATCAACGCTCTTACCATTTAGCCACATAGCCATCTTTTCAATCTCTGGGCCTTGCCCCGAAATAATCTTGTCCGCGATAGCCAATATCTCCGGGTTAGTGGTATTCAGAGGAGCAAATTCAGATATGTCAATCGCCTGTTGGTGATGAGGAATCATGGCTTCAGCAAAGCTCTGCTTATCTGTAATGGACATGGAGTGATCGGACCCGTGGTCTTCGTGTGGCGCCATTTTCTTGTCACTTGCCCCGTTAGGGCTATCAGTTGCTGCACAGCCTGAAAGGCTGAGCCCTACTAGGGTAGTACCTAAAATAAAGGTCAAAAGTTTTGAAGTTCGCTTCATGTCTCAATGGTAAACCCGAAGTCTGTAAATCGTCTGTACAGGATTGAGGCTCCAGCGAAAGCGTGATCATGGAGCTAGTCAAGTGAAACAAGCCCAAAGGGCATGGGATAATTGAGGCAACGAAAGGGAACTAATGTCCAAAGTTATTGATCTAAAAATTGAGGGTATGACCTGTGGTCACTGCGAGATGTCTGTAACCAAGGAACTATCTAAACTCCCAGGAGCTCAAGATGTCAAGGTCTCATCTCAGACTGGAACAGCCTCCCTAAGCGTTGATGAAAGCGTTGACCAAGCCCAAGTAATAGCAGCAGTTGAAGAGGCTGGCTACAAATTAAATTAGAACTTGATATTCAGGGGATGACCTGCACAGCTTGTGCTCGTCGCGTAGAAAAGAACCTTAATAAAGTTACCGGCGTCAACGCATACGTTGACTTTGCCAGTGAAACAGCTCACATCAATTCAAGTACAGAAGTATCTAGAGATCTACTAGTCCAAGCAGTTAGAGATGCCGGCTACGAAGTTGGCAATGACAGGGGAACTCTAACCCTGATGATCTGGCGTTTAGTTATAGGTGCATTGATTTCAACTCCTGTTGCCATCATCAGCATGTTCCATGAGCTGATGCCCAACAACTGGAACCAAATAGCAGCCGTAGCAACCTTCCCAGTTGCAGCTTGGGTAGCTTGGCCGTTTCATGAGGCAGCTATCAAGAACCTAAGACTAAAAGCAGCAACCATGGACACACTTGTGTCTCTTGGTGTGGTTGTTGCCTACGTTTACAGTTTCATTCAAGTATTTACCGGTAGCCACGAGGTTTACTTTGAAGTAGCAGCTGTAGTTCCAACCATCGTTCTATTTGGTAGATGGCTAGAGGTTCGAACTAGAAGATCAGCCACAGATTCAGTAAAAGCACTGCTAAGTGCAATACCTGAAACAGCAGAAGTTAGAAAAGGTACAGTTCAAGAAACAGTTCCAACCAGCCAAGTAAAACTAGGTGATCTAGTTGTTGTCGCTACCGGTCAGAGAGTTCCAGTTGATGGTGAAGTAGTTGAGGGAACTGGCCAAATAGATAACTCACTAATCACAGGTGAATCAGTGCCGGTTGAGGTAACACTCAAGAGCTCAGTTGCCGCCGGCTCGATGAACCTAGGACCAGCACTAGTAATCAAAACCACTGCTGTTAGTGCATCAAGTCGTATTGCCCAGATAGCAGATTTGGTTAGAGAAGCAACCGCACAGAAAACCAAGATTGGTTCAATCACCGACAGAATCTCTGCCGTGTTTGTGCCAGCAGTAATTATTCTTTCCATCCTCACGTTTTTGGTTTGGACTTTTGCTCTAGGAGATTCCGATAAAGGCCTGTCAGCAGCAATTGCTGTGCTAGTTATCGCCTGTCCTTGTGCTCTAGGAATAGCAGTGCCTATGAGCCTCGTGGCCGCTACATCTCTAGGAGCTAAGCAGGGAATCGTAATTAGAAATCCAGATACCCTCAGCCTTCTCAGCAAAGTGACCAAAGTTGTTTTAGATAAGACAGGCACTCTCACTACTGGTCACTTAGAAGTAACAAAGACTATTGCTTTAGGCAACAAAGTTACCAAAGAAGCAATTGCGATCGCGGCAGCGGTTGAGAGATCCTCTTCACACCCATTAGCCAAAGCAATAGCTTCATTAGATCAAACTCTGACTGCAACTAATGTGCAGGAGATCGCAGGTCATGGAGTTTCTGGAACTGTAAACGGCAAAGAGATAACAGTAACCAGATCTCAGACACTCAAAGTGTCAAACCAGGATGAACTAGCAACAGCAATCACTCAGGCAGGCGCTGCCAGCATTGTTGTAGTGAGCTGGGATAACACCGCAAGGCTAGTGCTAGCTCTTTCAGATGGCATAAGGACAGACTCCGCCAAAGCTATTGCTCAACTTCAATCACTAAATGTTGAACCAATACTGCTGTCTGGAGATACCAAAGCAAGAGTTGAATCTGTTGCCCAAGAACTTGGTATCAACAGTTACTTTGGTGAAGTAACCCCTGAAGAGAAACTCAACAAGATCAAAACTCTAAGAAAAGACTCCAAAGGCAACACCTCAGTTATCGCCATGGTTGGCGATGGACTAAACGACGTTGCAGCCCTTGCTGGAGCTGATGTTGGTATTGCAATGGGTTCAGGAACCCATGCCGCTCAGTCAGCTGCAGCCATAACCATCGTTGACGACAACCCTTTAGCAATTTCTTATGCTCTTGCTCTATCTAAAAAGACTTGGTCAAACATTAGGCAAAACCTTGGTTGGGCTTTCGGTTATAACGTTCTTCTAATCCCAGTAGCAGCAGCAGGACTGCTAAACCCGATGTTCGCTGGTATTGCTATGGCCTTCTCGAGTATCTCGGTGGTGCTAAACGCTTTACGTTTACATTTAGTAACTCCAGGAAAATAAACAGTGCTTACCGCCGGTGTTGATTTAGCAGCAGAGCCTAAGGGCACAGCCTTAGCCATCATTGAATGGAAGAAAACACAGGCAACACTTGTTGACCTTCAACTTGGAGTAACTGATGAAACCATTGTTGAGGCAGCAGGAGTAGTAGACAAGCTAGGCATTGATTGTGCTCTTGGTTGGCCAATCGAATTCGTTGAATTTCTAAACAACCATGCCAACTTAGAGAGCACTTCATTTCCTGACGGGGGAATGGAGTGGCGCAGAAGAACATCCTTTAGAGAGTCAGACAGACACGTTAGAGAAGTAACGGGTAAGTGGCCGCTTAGCGTTTCAACCGACCGTCTAGGGCTCACAGCAATGCGTTGTGCCGGTCTGCAAGGAAGAATCCAGCAAAGTGGAATTGAAGTAGACAGATCAGGATTAGGCAAGATAGTCGAGATTTATCCAGGAGCATCTCTTAGACTCTGGGGATTTGACACTGCTGGTTACCGTGCAAACGAAGATGCCAGAGCAGAACTTCTCACAACCATTGAACATTCAGTTCCATGGCTGAATCTGGGCTCACACAGAGAGTTGATGATTAGCTCCACTGACGCATTTGATTCTGTAATCGCTTCTCTTGCAACGAGAGCTGCTGCAATAGGTAAATACTTAATGCCCCCTGAAGAGTCTCTAGCCATAGCAAGGATCGAGGGCTGGATAGCGCTACCAATTGGACGACTGCAGGAACTAATGTCATCAATTTAGCTGAAGTTTAGTTCTGGGAAGCAAGTCGCTCTCTTACTTTTTTATTGAAATTTGGAGAAAGTGGTTCCAGTTTGAATAAGTGCTCCAGCACAGTAATTGGGGGATTGTCTTTCTCTAATGTCAGCACAGTTAGAGCTTGTTGGACTGCATTAGCATCAACATCAAATAAATAGCTCATAAAGTTGTCGAAGGAAATGGCATTTATGCCAAGTGACGCGAGCAACTTCTCTGGAAAGTCCTTCAGGTTCTCTGTAACGATGAAATTCGATTTGGACACTACTGCTGTCGCAATGACATGAGCGTCGTCAGGATCTGGAAGCAAGTGCCTGGGAAATGTTTTTGCCTCAATAGGTGAGTCAACAACAGCGTTTGGAAATGAGTTATTCATGTCAGCTATTCGCTTACTCAGCCCTTTGTACTTATGTGGGTGAAGAACATTACGGGATGTTCTGAAAACTTCTTCTAAGATAGCGGTCGACCAAATCGGGGTATAGAGACCAGCCTCGGAGGCGTGTAGCAAAGTATCACAGGCTGCTAGTGGAAAGATGATGCAGGCATCAAGAGTTACCTTCAGCGCTCTTTCTTTCTGCATTCTCTCTTCTAATTTCATTTATGATTCGAATTATTTCTTCCATGCTTGGCTCAACGAAATCTGGATCAGCCATCATCTCCTGACCTATCTTCACCATGCTCGCTAGGTGCTTACGACGATCAGCCCTGACCTTGTTTTGATACTTAACTAAATCAGAGATTCTGATTCTCCGGTGCTTTCCATATCCAGTCTGTGTATAAGGTATTTGTCCATCCTTTAGAAGTTGAACAAGAGTGGGGCGACTCATACTTAGATAATCAGCTGCATCCTGTGTAGTAATTAGAAGATCACAGGTTACGACCTGAACTTCACTGCCTAGGCTCAGTTCAGTCATCGCTTCATGCAAGATTTTTGCTAATGGTTCTGGAATATCGATTTTCTTATTGTCGGGACCAAGTAAGAAAAGCTTTCCCCCTTTGAGGTTTTCAGAGAGAGCAAAGTAATCAAAAGTAGATGGCCCAGGCAAGTGATTGGCACCTAAATCGTCGTTTTTTGTCATGCCCAGAGAATAACATCAATTCGAAAATATCGAAAGAGCAGAGAGTGTCTGTGAACAACCAAGTTTTCTGGAACCGAATCAAACTTAGACTTGTCCCATGACTAGTTACCGTGGATACACCCAAGAACAAATCGTTGCCCTAATTGATCACACTCTTCTAAAGCCAGAAGCTACCCAAGCAGATCTAGAAGTTTGCATAAAGACAGCAATAGCTGCAGATGTCAAGGCCATGTGTATTAGACCTATGGATGTTGCTTACTCTGCTAAAGGCCTTGAAGGATCTGCTGTTCTACTTTGCACCGTCATTGGTTTCCCTCACGGCACAGTAACTACAGCAACCAAAGTTGCTGAAACCATTGAAGCCGTCAAGCATGGAGCAATAGAGGTAGACATGGTCATGAACCTTGGTCTTTTTGCATCAGGTGAGTACGAACTAGTACAAGACGACATTGCACAGGTAGTTAAAGCAGCTAAGAGCACAAACCCTAAAGCAGAAGTAAAGGTAATTCTTGAGACCTGCCTATGGACTGAAGCTCAGGTAATCAAGGCTTGTGAACTAACTGAAGCAGCAGGAGCTGACTTTGTAAAGACTTCAACCGGGTTTGCTGCCTCAGGCGCAACTACAGAAGTAATCAGCATCATGAGAAAGACAGTAGGAGATCGTCTAGGGGTTAAAGCCTCTGGAGGAGTTAGAACCCTCGATGCACTTATTGATATGGCAGAAGCAGGAGCCTCTCGAGTAGGTGCCTCAGGCACCCCAGCGATTCTCTTAGAGTTTGCTGAAAAGGCTAAGTAAATCCATCCAGATACAACTAAAAAACTAGGATATAGACATGAGTAATTCACATAACCCAGTAATGAACCGCATGCTTCCAGCGAAGATTCAACAGAATCAAGCGGAAGTCGATGCCCAGTTCGATTCAATCGTTTCTTCACAGAAGATGACAGTTGGTGGCACAGCAATCAAGATTGCAGGCCTCTTCACTCTTCTACTAGCCGGTGCCTTCCTAGCTTGGAACATTCCAGCTATTCAGGTAGTCGCAATCCCAAGCGCTTTTGTAGCCCTAGGTCTAGCACTATGGATCACCTTCTCGAAGAAGATTCGCCCAGCAGCTGTTATTGCTTATGCGGTAGTTGAAGGTATCTTCATCGGTGCTATCTCGTTCTGGTTTGAGTACATGTACCCAGGCATCGTAATGAACGCTGTCATTGGAACTCTAACCACAGCAGGAGCTATGTTCACTGCTTACTCAATGGGTTGGGTCAAGGTAAACGCTAGATTCACTCGAGTTATGACCTTTGCGCTTATTGGTTACGCAGGCTTTGGCCTTGTGAACCTTGTAGTAAGCATGGTTACCGGTTCTTCAGGCATCTACGGAACTGAGTTTGGCTGGATAGCAGGTCTAGTTGGTGTTGGGCTAGCAGCCTTCACACTAAACCTAGACTTTGAAGACATCGCTCAGGGAGCCGCTCAAGGCCTTCCTAGAGAAGTTGAGTGGAAGGCAGCTTTTGGTCTTCTAGTAACAATGGTCTGGCTATACCTAGAGATCTTGAGACTGCTCGCTATCTTCAATAGAGACTAAGCAAGTTCTAAAGAGGAGGCATCTGAGAAATCAGGTGCCTCTTTTCTTTTAGCCTGCCACTGATCCCATAACTCATCTAAACGCCAAGCATTCTCAGCCATGATGGAAACACCCTTGATACCAGTTCTTCTGACCTTGCCACCGATGAGCATCAACTTAGTGTTGAACAACAAATGTGAACACTTCTGTTGAGCTTCATCGAAGAAGGTTGAATCAGAAACGCCAGAACCATCATCTAAAGAGATAAACACAACACGCTTACCAGATCTCATTGGGGGAGTCTGTGTAGCAATACGAACACCAGCTACCAACACGTTGGTTTTGTTTCTAATCGTGTTTAGTTCAGATGCTAGAACAACACCTAGTTCATCAAGCATTGGTCGATACTTCTCTAAGACATGTTGGGTTAGATCCATGCCCAGTAAAGACAGCTCAGTATTGACCTTGTCATCAACACTAGGTTCAGGATTACCTTGAGGTAAAACCTCAGCCCAAGAACCAAAGAACAAAGAATCAGCATTCTCTTCTTCAGGTCTTACCTTGATTGCATTTAGTTCTTTAACTCGAGCAAGGATATCTCCTCTAGTTATAGCTTCACTAGATGATTTAGTTAGTTCATCAAAAGCACCAATAAGAGCTAACCTCTCAAAGCTTCTTCTTGTGGGCTTTGCTCTTAGATAGAAATCACTTAGGTTCTCATAAGGCCGATTAGCAATAAACCTAGTTACCTCGGTATCACTAATACCCTGCAGGTCAACAAAAGACATTCGAATAGCAGTTTCAGTTGGGCTAAGTCTTTCAACATGGAACTCTTTACTCGACTTGTTGATATCTATCGGCAGTAACTTGACCCCTAGTCTTCTAGCTTCAGTAACCAGCAGTCTTCTTGGATACATACCTGGATCATGAGTTAGTAAACCAGCCAAGAACTCAGCAGGGAAGTGTGTCTTTAGCCATGCTGATTGGTAGGTAGGCATAGCAAAGGCAGCGCCATGAGCCTTACAGAAGCCAAAGGAACCAAACCCTGCCAAGACATCCCAAACCTTATCTATGACTTGTTTTGAGTAACCACGCTTAGCTGCTGCTTCTCTAAAGAAGTTTTCAATGTCTCTAGCTGTACCTGGCTTTTCTAAAGATCTTCTAAGTTCATCTGCTCTAGCTAATCCGCAACCAGTCATGGTGTGGAGAATACGAAGAACGTGTTCATGGAAAATAACAACCCCATAGGTTTCACTAAGGATTGGCTTTAGGTCAGGGTGAAGATACTCTGCCTTCTCAAAGCCATGTCTTCTATCTAGGTAAGGGGCAATCATGTTGCCCTTCATAGGTCCTGGTCTAAACAAAGAGATCTGAATGGTTAGATCATTGAACTCAGTTGGTTGATGCTTACCGGTTAGTTCTCTTTGACCTGGGGACTCAATCTGGAAGATACCTAGAGTGTTAGTAGTTCTAATGGCTTTGAAGGTTGCAGCGTCATCCTTAGCAATACCGTCTAAATCTAGAGAGACTCCTCTAACTCTCTTTATCTCACTAACCGCATAAGCCATGGTTGACTGCATACGAACACCTAGAACATCTAGCTTTAGAAAACCCATCGGGTCCATGTCATCTTTATCAAACTGACTCATCGGTAATCCCATACCGCTAGGTTCAACAGGGGTTAGTAAGGGGAGGGTTAGATCACCCAAGATAACTCCACAGGGATGCATCGAGATATGTCTTGGAATGCGGTCTAATCGCTCAGTCATATCAACCAGCAGGTTCATCTTCCGGTCATGCTCAACTGCTCTTGAAAACTCAGCAAGCTCAGGTTTTACCCGAAGTGCATTACGGAAGCTCCTTGCGCTGAATCGCCACATTGATTCAGCGATGCTATCTACCTGGTCAGGGTCTAAGCCAAGAGCTAAAGCACTGTCTCGCATTGCTCCTCTACCTCGATATGTTGATTGCATGGAGAGCAAAGTAACTCGTTTAGAACCGTAACGCTTAAAGATTGCTCGGTAGATGTCATGTCTTCTAGCTGACTCAACATCAATATCGATATCAGGTAGAGAAGATCTTTCAACTGATAGGAATCTCTCAAATAAAAGATCATGCTCAATCGGATCAACACCAGAGATACCTAATAGGTAGTTCACTAAAGAACCAGCACCACTACCACGAGCAGCAATCCTGATGTTCATATCCCTAATCATCTGAGCAACATCAGCAACAGTTAGAAAGTATGTTGCAAAGCCCAGTTTGTTGATAGTGATCAACTCCTGATTCAACCGGTGTTGAATCTTGGATAGTTGCTTACCTGAGACAGAACCGTATCTCCAGTTCACACCTGACTGAACCTTCTGAAACAACACTTCAAAAGGAGAACCTTCAATACCTAAAGCCTCTTTCTCAGGAGTCTTCGGTTTACCCCAACCACAATCACTAACAGGATCTAATCGACAGAGATCGGCTAGTAGGGAAGTGTCGCTAAGTAACTTCCTTGCTCTCTTTCTGTCTTCAGTAATCTCTAGAGCAACAGCTTGCATCTGGGCTTTAGGTTTCAACCAAGCCTGAGCATTAGGCTGTGCTTCGAACTTTCCTAAAGGTTCTAGGAACCTTGCAGCATCAAGAATGTCGGCAGTAATTGCATCGTCAGGTTCGATGTATCGAACGGAGTTAGTAAGAACTGCTGGAACATTCAAAGAATCAGCTAGTTCCAGCATTCTTCTAGCCTGAACTGAAGAGAACATCTTGCCTGGTTCAGTCAAGAGAGAAACAATCTCAAGACCTAGAACACCCGGCTTACTAAATAGCTCTAGCCATTTACCCAAAGCCTTAACCGCAGCAGTCTTAGATCTACCAAGAGTTGCTTTACCAACATCACTATCAGGACCAAGCAGAACAGTAATAACTCCGGAACTAGCTAAAGCAGCCAGTTTGGTTCTCTTGATACCAAACTGCTTCTTCTTACCCCCAGCATGAGCCTCAGTAACAACAGCACAGAGAGCTGCCCACCCTAAACCCTTGTTCTGACCATGGGCTAGAACGACTACTCGAGCCAGTAAAGAGCCATCCTCATCTAGAACAGGTAGATCCACCCCAACAATAGGAGCTAGATCTACCTGTAAGCAGGCACCGATGTGCTTCACAGCACCATAGAGCCCATCCCTATCAGTGATAGCCAGAGCATCAAACCCCAGGTTATGAGCAGTCTCAACCAAGAGCTCAGGCCTATTAACCCCATAGTGGGAAGAGAACCCTGAGGCTACGTGAAGGTGGGTAAAGCTCACTCAAACCGCCTAAGCAGTTTCCAACTGTTAGCAGCAGTGTTATGAAGTAACTCAAAAGGACACTTAGAACCATCTCCGGTAGCTATGAACCGCCACATTTCTACTTCTACAGCACCAGAACCGATACCTCTATGAGCTCTTTCTCCTACCCACCATTCAACCCTGGCAAACCATCTAACTGGCCTAGAGCTGACCTGGTAGTCCTTTTCTCTCCATCTAAATAGGGTAGGAGCACCCTCTTGATCCACTAAAACAGCCACAGCTTCGTCTATACGACCCATAAATCACCCTAACAAAATATCCGAACATATGTTCGGATATTAGAGTTTATAGGTTTGGTCTGACATTGCAAGTTGAAGTCAGTACCCCAAAGTATGCTGATTGAACTGCCAAATGGAAACAATTGGATTAGTTGAATAAATTTATGGGAAGTGAAATGAATTATGGGCTCAAGTACATTTGGTCATCATCCTTGGACGGTTCAAAGCCTTGTAGATGGAGTTGACTCCGGCCTTATTCGACTGCCGGACATACAGAGACCCTTTGTTTGGTCAAATGCGAAGATTCGAGATCTGATTGACAGCATGTATCGCGGATATCCTGTTGGCGAGCTAATGTTTTGGGAAAACAGTTCTCTAGAGCACACAAAAACAATAGGTAAATCTGAGAAGTCTCAGAACTCAAGCTTGCAGGTGGTAGATGGCCAGCAGAGACTTACAAGTCTTTACGCCGTAATCAAAGGTGTGGAAGTCTGGAGAGAGGATTATTCGAAAGAACCAATCAAGATTGCTTTTAATCCAATAACGGAGAGATTTGATGTACCTAACGTAACCACATTTAAGAATCCTGAATGGATCCCAGACATTCTAAAAGTGTTCGAACAAGATTCAATAAAGTTTTGGAAATCATACATTAAAGGACTTGAGGCAGCTGGCAAAGAAGTTGACGACGATATTGAGAGTCACATTGCAAACTCTCTTTCTAAACTAAGAGACCTCGAATCTTACGAATTCCAAGTAGTACAGCTAAAGTCCAAAATAGTTCGCGAAGAAGTCTCTGACATTTTCGTGAGAATCAACAGTGAGGGAGTTAATCTGACTTCAGCGGACTTCATCCTTACATGGTTGAGTGTTTTTTGGGAAGAAGGACGAGCTGAACTTGAAACTTTTGCAAGAAATAGTCGCTTTAGCCCAGACAGCCTCAAACATGTAATTGGAGAGAAGGTTAAGTGGACTCCACAGAATCCTTATCTAACAGCTGTGACTCCAGGGCAACTGTTAAGAGTTGTTGTTGCCTATGGCCTTTCTCGTGGTCGTCTTTCTGATGCCTACAATGCCTTAAGGGGTAGAGATCCAAAAACGCGCGAAATTGTTCCTGAAATGAGAGAAGCTGAGCTGGCAAAACTGAAGTTAGGCCAAGCGCATGTTCTCAACCCCTTGAACTGGGACGAGTATCTGAAAGTTCTAGAAAGAGCCGGATTTAGGTCAGCAGACATGATTTCCTCAACAAACACGGTTCTTTACACTTATTCCATTTGGTTACTTGGAAGAGTGGATTTCAAAGTCGATATCACGAAGCTTAGAGAAATCATGGCACGTTGGTTTTTTATGTCACAACTAACTGGAAGGTATACAAATAGCCCAGAAAGTCAGATCCAAGAGGACATATCTAGAATCAAGGCAGTAGAGACAAATAGCCCTGACCTCTTTCTGGAAGAATTGGATCGCATAATTACAGCGGCTTTGCCAGCGGACTATTGGAAATTCAGCCTAGTAGAAAATCTGCTGACATCCTCAGTGACTGCACCTGCTTACATGGGATACCTTGCGGCTTTGAACATCTTGAAAGCTGAAGTTTTGCTGTCTAATACACAAGTACGAGACTGGATTGATCCAAGCCAAAAACTAATCAAAGGAATTGAAAGGCACCATCTTTTCCCGAAAAGTTATTTGAAGAAAACTTTAAACATAAGAAAAACAACCAGAATCAATCAGGTGGCCAACTTCGCTTTAGTCGAATGGAGTACAAACATCGAGATTTCCGACAAAGAACCGAAAACATATTGGCCTGAAGAGCTCGCAGACAAAAAGATTGCAGGAAAACAGTTAGAAGAGCAAATGGAATGGCATGCTTTGCCTGAAGATTGGATAAATCTTCCTTACGATGAATTCCTTGTGCAACGACGACAACTTATGGCCCGAGTTGCATTTGAAGGGTTTAAGAAGCTATCTGATAACAGCTATCAGCCTGATTTGACGCGCATGGCTGTCGTTGATTCCATAAATGAAATTTCTCGGATGCAGCTCATTGACTTTATCGATAAAGGTCTTCTTCAGATTGGCGACGTTCTTTCTCCATTCGATGATGAGATCTCTACCCAGGCGGAAATAATTGAGGAAAACAAACTAAAAATTGGCAAGATGCAGTATGACAGTTTGAGTGATGCGATGGATGCAATTGCTGATTCCAATCGCCCTGCAATAGATTTCTGGGTTAAGGCAAAAGAAGGGGAAGCTGTAACTCTCAGGTCTTTAGCTAAAGACAATAAAGAACTCTAAGCAAGTAAAGCCAAGCGGGCTAGTTAGACTTAGACAAAAAGAGGGCGATTGATGTTTGAAAATGCTTTTAAGTACGTAGATGACGTACTAAGAAAAGATGCTGGATGCAGCACGGCTCTTGATTATGTGGAGCAATCATCCTGGGTGCTTTTTCTAAAGTACCTTGATGACCTTGAAAATGACCGGTCTATAAAGGCTCAACTCAAAAAAGAGAAGTATTCTCCAATTCTGTCTCCAGAGTTCCAATGGGACGTCTGGGCTGCACCTAAGACTTCAGAGGGCAAGTTAGACCACAATAAGGCCTTGACTGGACAGGATCTTCTCACTTTCGTCAACGATAAACTTTGGCCTTACCTTGCTTCTTTTAAGAAGTCTTCAACTGATCCAGAGACTCTAGAATACAAAATCGGTGAAATATTCTCCGAGATTCGAAACAAGCTTCAAAGTGGTTACAACCTAAGAGAAATAGTGACCCGCTTTGACGAACTAAAGTTCGAATCTGCAGATAACAAGCATGAGATGTCATCTTTGTACGAGGACAAGATCAAAGCTATGGGAAACGCTGGGCGAAACGGAGGCGAGTACTACACTCCTCGTCCCTTAATTAGAGCGATGGTCAAGATTGTTGATCCTAAGGTTGGAGAGACCGTTTATGACCCAGCCTGTGGTTCTGCGGGATTCTTGGTCGAAGCTTTTCATCATATGATGTCAGACAAGTTAACTGCCGCGCAGTTTGAAAAACTTCAAAAGAAAACTTTTGTAGGAAAAGAGGTTAAATCTCTCGCTTACATTGTTGGAACAATGAATATGATTCTGCATGGAATCGAAGCGCCACGAATCATCCACACCAATACTTTGGGTGAGAACGTGATGCAGATTCAGGAAAAGGATAGATTCGATGTAATTTTGGCCAATCCGCCTTTTGGCGGTAGTGAGAGACCAGAAGTTCAACAAAACTTCCCAATCAAATCGGGTGAAACCGCCTACTTATTCTTGCAGCACTTCATCAGGAGCCTAAAAGCAGGCGGTCGAGCAGCAATAGTTATAAAGAACACTTTTCTTACGAATGGTGACGCTGCAGCCCTTAGGCAAGAAATTCTGGAGACTTGTGACCTCCACACCATATTGGACTGTCCTCCAAAGACATTTACTGGAACACCCGTCATGACAGTAGTTCTGTTTTTTACAAAAGGTAAACCGACCGATAAAGTTTGGTATTACCAATTAAATCCAGGCCGATCACTAGGTAAAACTAACCCTTTGAGGGATAGCGATTTCTATGATTTCATAGAGAAATTTAAGGACAAACAAGCATCCGAAAATTCGTGGACTGTTAGATCTAGCTCACTTGATCAATCAAGCTTTGATTTGTCAATCAATAACCCGAATCGGTCGCAAGAACTTGAGATTCGAGCACCGAGTGACATTTTGGCTGTCTTGGAACAGTTAGACCAAGAAACGTCCCAAATTTTAAGCAGGCTGCGGGAAATGTTATGAAGAATTCTTGGTCCTATTCTAAGTTCTCTTCAATTTTCCTCATGGCAACGGGAAATAGCATCAATGAGGAGATTAAGCGGAGTAAGTATCTGAATGCCACGAGTGGATTGCCATATTACTCCACCGCTGACATCGCAAATTCAAGAGAGTTAATTCCGGTTGCAAGTGTGAGGATTCTGGAATCAGATGCTAAGAGTTTTAAAGTGGCTGAGCCTGGATCGGTTTTGCTCTGCATTGAAGGAGGAAGTGCTGGACGCAAAATTGCTCAAACCTATGAAAAGTGTCATTTTGGAAATAAAATATTATCGATTTATTCAAGTGAGCCCGTTACTAACAAATTTGCTTTCTATTTCATGCAAACTGAAGAATTTATCAATGATTTTAAACGAGCACAAACTGGCCTCATCGGAGGGGTATCGCTAAATAAAATGAAGGAATTTGTTTTTCCTAATCCTCCTAAAGAAGAGAAATATCGGATTGTATCCAAGCTTGACGAGATGCTAGGTCTTTTGGGCGAGGTTAGGGCAAATACAGTTACTTCCAAAATGGAACTTGACTCACTTTGGCAACAATCCTTAAGAAACGCATTCGTTTTTGATGCACCAATAAAAAGCTTAGATGATATTTGCTTAAAGATAACGGATGGGAGTCACAATCCTCCTAAGGGGATTGGTAAGAGTCCATTTCTAATGTTAAGCGCTAAAGACGTTCTTGATGATTTTGTGTCAACTGATAGTGCAAGATTCCTAAGCAAGGAAAATTTTGAAATTGAAAATAGGAGAACGCAAGTTTCTGATGGCGATGTACTCCTGACAATTGTTGGCACAATAGGAAGGGTCGCGGTGGCCAGCAACCTGAAAAACATTACCTTTCAAAGAAGTGTTGCTGTTTTGAGACCGATACCGGAAATCGTCAACCCTAGATTTTTAATGTACTACCTGGTGAGCATGAGACGTGAAATTGAAAGCAAGGCTACAGGCACTGCGCAGAAGGGAATCTATTTAGGGCAACTCAAGTCATTGACGATAAAACTGCCCTCTATAAGTGAGCAAACAAGTATTGTTCAAAGATTAGATGAACTTAAATCGAGTATTGATAGACAGCATCAGGTTTTCGCAGAAAAAGAATTGGAGACTTCCCGCCTTAGGTCCGCAATTCTTTCTACCGCCTTTAAGGGAGAACTAAAATGAGCAGAAATGAGGCAGAAACCAGGCATGACTTAATTGATCCTTCTTTAAAGGCGGCCGGATGGAAGGGCCCAGAAGTAAGGATCCGTGCCGAATATCAAATAACTAGAGGTCGCATTCAGGCTAATGGTCAACGAGGGCCAGCTTTGAAGGCAGATTATGTCTTGGAATACAAGGGTCAGAAGCTAGCAATTGTAGAAGCCAAAAAGGAATCTCTTTCTCATACCGAGGGAGTGGGCCAAGCAAAGCTTTACGCTGAGAAACTCCAAATTCGCTTTACCTATTCAACAAATGGTCATTTGATTTATGGAATTGACATGGCTACTGGAGAAGAAGGGGACGTCGAAAAGTATCCACCGCCAGGAGAACTCCAAAAATTACTAGCTTCCGGTGACAACGAATGGTTAGAAAGGCTCAATGCGGTTCCTTTCGAAGCTCAAAATGGAATGTGGCAGCCGAGGTTTTACCAAGAGCTCGCAATTGAACGGGTTATTGAGGCTGTAGCAAACAATAAGAAAAGGATTTTGCTAACTCTTGCAACTGGCACTGGAAAGACCGCCATTGCCTTCCAGATTGCGTGGCGATTGTTTCAGACTCGCTGGAATCTAACTGGGGAACCGACACGTCAGCCAAGGATCCTATTTCTTGCTGATAGAAACATACTTGCCGATCAGGCTTACAACGCCTTCAGTGCTTTCCCTGAAGATGCATTAGTTCGAATTCGAGCAGCATCTATAGCAAAAAAGGGAGGAGTGCCAAAAAACGGCAGTGTGTTCTTTACTATCTTCCAAACATTTATGACTAAAAACGCTAAGGGTGAAAATACTGGCTACAACTTTGGTGATTATCCGAAAGATTTCTTCGACTTCATCATTATTGATGAATGTCATAGAGGTGGAGCTAATGACGAAAGCACATGGCGTGGAATCATGGATCATTTCTCGGACGCCGTTCAATTGGGCCTTACAGCTACGCCTAAACGAGATAACAACATCGATACTTATGAGTATTTTGGTGAACCTGTTTACATTTACTCACTAAAAGATGGCATAAATGACGGATTCTTGACTCCCTTCCGCGTTCGTACGATCGCGTCTAATTTAGACGAGTACGTTTATCAAGAAGGCGACGAGATTCTTCGTGGAGAAGTAGAGCCAGGCCGTGTTTATACGGAAAACGACTTCAATCGGACTATAACTATCAAGGCTCGCGAGGAAGACAGAGTCAGGCAATTCTTAAGGGAGATGAATCCGGATGAGAAGACTCTGGTCTTCTGCGCAAGTCAAGAACATGCAGCCGACATTAGGGACTTAATCAATCAAAACAGCCCAGGAAGAGGCCCAAACTACTGTGTTCGAGTCACATCTAATGACGGTGAAATAGGGGAGCAACACCTGAGGGCGTTCCAAGACAACGACAAACTCGAACCGACCATTCTTACCACCTCTCATAAGCTTTCTACTGGAGTGGATGCTTTAAACGTAAGAAACATTGTTCTTCTGAGAACGGTGTCATCAATGATTGAGTTTAAGCAGATTATCGGGCGAGGAACCCGATTATTTGAGGGTAAGAATTACTTCACTGTTTACGACTTTGTAAAGGCTCACGAACACTTCAATGATTCTGATTGGGATGGTGATCCTGAAGATCCAGCTCCAGCCTCAGATCAGCGAAGGCCTGACCCAACCGTTAAGCCTGATCCAGAAGATGACCCTGAACGTCCAGAAAAGCTCGTAGTCAAGCTTGCAGATGGCAAAGAGAGAGTGATAACCCATACTCGGAACACCATTTTTATGGGCCCTGATGGAAAACAACTGACTGCGCAAGAATTTATCGCAAGCCTGTTTGATGTCTTAGCTTTGCCTGAGTTTTTCAAGTCTGAGGATGAACTCAGGGCGATATGGGCAGATCCTGTTACCCGCAAAACACTTCTGGAGAGGTTGGCCGAGGCGGGATTTGGCCTGGATGGACTGAAAGACATTCAGAAACTAATTGATGCCGAGAACTCGGATATTTTTGATGTTTTGGAATTTGTTGCATTTGCAAACGACCCTATTAGTCGTGAGCAGAGAGTCGCAGCTACTCGGCCTGAAACAGCTTCAAACTTGACTTCAGAACAGCGTCAGTTCGTTGAATTCGTGCTCGCCAGGTACGTTAAGGCAGGTGTAAGCGAATTAGATATCGAACTGCTACCTCAACTTCTTGAAATCAAATACCAAGCGGTCGCTGATGGAGTTCGCTTACTTGGAGGTATTGATGCGGTTAGAAACATTTTCCTCTCCGCTCAAAGAGCTCTTTACCTTGTCGCATAACTCCTGAAGTGACTTTAATTTCGGGATAACAGTTTGGAAAATATTCGAGGGTGGCTGTAAAGCATCGAATCTGCGCGCGTAAACTGAATGGGAACATTCGGCTTGGAGATTCATGAAGATTTTGCACACTTCGGACTGGCATTTAGGTCGTGGGCTTGGGGATTACGAGCTTTACGAAGACCAAGAGGCCGCGATCAAGTTCATCGTTGATGAGGCCATCAGCCAAAAAGTAAACGTTTTTGTTGTTGCGGGAGACGTATTTGATAGGGGAACCCCTCCGCCTAGATCAATCAAACTATTGAACCAAGCGCTTACCAGGTTGAACGAAGCTGGGGTTGTGAGTATCGTTACGGCCGGTAATCATGACAATGCAGAGCGCCTTTCGGCGTATTCAAATCTACTAACTGAAAACGTACACATTTGGGGTTCCATTACAGACACTGGAAAACCGATTCTTGTTGACGACGAGCATGGGCTAGTTGCCTTCTACCCAATCACTTACCTTTACCCAGATAAGTCAATTGAGACCTTTGAAGAACTCGGGCAGGGAAAGGTCGAACGATCGCACCAGGCCGTGCATGAATACGCGATGAATCTGATTCGTGCGAATTTTGAAGAGTTAAAGAAAGCCTCTAAAAACCCTCGAATGGTTGTCATCTCGCACTCATTTGTAACTACATATGGAACAAAGTCCAAGTTGGAGATAGTCGAAGGTCTCGAAGTCGAAAATGGAGCTGTGGTCTCAGAATCCGAGAGAGACATCTCCGTTGGAGGCGTACAGACCATTACAGCTGACACTTTTGATGGCGCCACATATGTAGCTTTAGGGCACCTACATGGCGCTCAGAAGGTATCTGGCCTAAAAACGAAGGCAACTTTGGCATACTCAGGTTCTCCAATTAAGTACTCATTAAGTGAAGCGAATCATAAGAAGAGTTTCACAATCGTGAATGTCGGAAAGGAATCTATTATTTCTGATAATCACCTGGAGCGTGTCGAAATTCCCCAAACTAGGGGTATGGCGAGGCTCGAGGGTACTTGCGCCGAATTGATTGACGGTAGATATAAAAAGCACATCGAAGACTTCTTGGAACTAACAATTGCGGACGAACAGCTTGACACAATTGAGTTGGCGGTCGTTCGAAATTACTTCAAATCAATACTCTCGACTAAATATAAGAACTTCAACAGGACGAGACTTGAAGAATACGCTGCTAGTGACACAAACAAAATGACTGACTTCGAGATCCTAGCCACTTTCTTTGACAAAGTTTCTGGAACAAAGCTGGTTGGTGCCGAACTAGCAACAATTACTTCTGTTTTCGAAGAGAGCCTCCTAGAATCTGGCGGCAAATAGTGAGAATCGAAAGGATTGAATTTGAGGCGATTGGACCGTTCGCCGATGCTTATGATATCGATTTGACACAACTTGGGGACAGCTCACTTTTTCTGATTGACGGACCGACTGGAGCTGGCAAATCAACGATCTTGGACGCCATCACTTTTGGAATTTATGGCGACACCGCTGGGAGTGACACCGACAAATCACGTATGAGGTCTCAATATGCGAAAGCAGATCAAGAGTCTTGGGTTCGAATCACCTTTTCCACTGCCAATGGGACCTATCGTATCCGCAGAGCACCAGCGTATGAAAGACCTAAAGCAAACGGCAAAGGTTTCACTGAGTCTAAGGCAACTGCCCAGTTTCAAAGACTTGATGGCTCAGACAAGTGGGTTACGGAATTTGAGCAAGTGGCTGACTCGGGAGCAGCAGCTATAGAGGCCGTGGGTTTAAGTAAGGCCCAATTTTCGCAGACTGTCTTGTTGCCACAAGGCGAATTTGACAAATTTTTGAAAGATGATTCAAAGGACAGACAAATAGTCCTAACTAAAATTTTTGGAACCGAAAGGTTCACTAAATTCAAAGAGTTACTCAAAATAAGGGCCGCCAAGGTTGAGTCGGACCTCAACGAGCTAAATTCAAAGATTTTGCAGCAAACAACTCCAATGAAGTCGATTCTGGAGTTGAGCCATGAAGACTACGTCATTTTGGAATCTCTAGCAATTGACATTGGCTCAACTGATTCTGCTTTAGCATTCATTGAAGAGCGGCAAACTGATTTGGTTGAACGGCTGGCTCAAGCAAAGTCCAATCTCGAGAAGTCAAGCGGAGATTACAATCAATCGTTAGCTGAGTTCCAGCAGCGAACTTTAGAATTATCAAGAAAAAGTGCACTGGATTCTGCGAACGCAGATTTAGTCAGCGCTAAAGATCAATTCGAGAAATTTGTAATGGCAGCTGAGGTATTAGCCTTTAAAACCTCATTTCCTCTGCCGTCAGAAAAAGATTGGCAAGTTGCATCTAATCTGATTGCTCAAGAAATTGCAAAATTAGAAACCCTAGTGGCTTTAGAGCAAACTTTACAAGCGCGTCGAGATGGAATAAAAAAGGATTCAGATGATCTCGATGCAAAACGCATTTCCCTGAAAGAGATTGAAGCTTTCATCGCTTTGGTACCCGAGAAAAAGAAAGAATTGGAGGATGCAAGGAAGATCCATGGACCTATTGCTGAACAGGAGAAGGATCTCACTTCAAAGCTGGCGTCATTAATCGACGAAAAGCAAGTCATTGACACCATATCTTCCTTACAATCACAGTTGCCTGCGCTAGAGGCCTCCGCTGATGACTTATCAGCAAAAGCCAAGCTCGCTGAAGAAACTAGGCACAGAGTGTCACTGCAGCGTTTAGCAAATATGGCGGGTGAACTAGCCTCGAATCTAGTGAGTGGCCAGCCTTGCTCAGTTTGCGGTTCTTTGAGCCACCCCAATCCAACTGTCTTAGAAGCCGGGTCCGTAACAAAAGAACAAGTTGAACTGGCCGAAGAAGTTGCAAAGTCGGCTGCTGAATTGGCTCAGAAAGCAAGCGAACAGCTGGGTAGCTTAAGGGCCGAGATTAGAGCTAAATCGGAGACTCTAAAGACAGACCCTGCTCAATTCGATGCTGTATTTGAGGAAGTTTCTGGTCAATTGCTGTCAGCGAAAGCTGCGAATGTTGAAGTTGAATCAATTGGTTCCAATCTAGAAAAGCTAGCGATAGATCTTGAATTTAATTTGACTAGTAAAGGTACCTTAGCACCCGAGATCGCCGCTCTCGAAACTACGTTAGAAACATCAATAAAAACTCTTGAAAATGACTCAGCGAATGTTCTGGCAAATGCGTCACCATTTGCCTCAATTGAAGCCAAGTTTGACGCCACAAAGAACCTACAACTTTCAGTGGTTGAAGTTCTGAACGCTCAAAACTTGGTCACATCAAAGCAAGGCGCTCAAATAGAGCGAGAATCTGACTATAGGTTGCTTGAAAATGGTCCTGATTTCGCGAACCCTGAAAAAGCCCAGCAAAAGATTAATGAAACCAAACCCATTTATGAAGCTGATCTAAATGAAGTTAGTAAGACGGAACGTGCCCAAGAAAACCTCACAGTTGCTATTAAAGATCTAACTGAGTCTCTCAACAATCGCTCTAAACATCTTGCAGATACTAGCCACATAAAGAACTTGTCGGACATCGTTGGGGGCAAAAACTCCTACAACCAACCTTTGGATACGTTTGTTCTTCAGTCCATGTTCCGCCAAGTTCTTGAAGCGGCAAACCTGAGGTTCCAATCTCTGCTCGAAGGTAGATACTATTTTGAATTGGATGAAATTGGAGGAGATCAGCGGAAGATCCAGGGTCTAGGTCTATCCGTTTGCGAAAAAGGTTCTGGCAAGCGCCGGAGCGCTAGAAGCCTATCTGGGGGTGAATCATTCTGCGCCTCACTAGCTTTAGCGTTGGGACTTTCAGACATTGTTCGATCTGACTCAGGTGGACTGGCAATTGATACCTTCTTCATAGATGAAGGATTTGGTTCTCTAGACGGAGAGAGGCTCAATCAGGTAACAAACATGTTGTCACGCCTACGAGCCGAGGGAAGAACAATCGGATTGATCAGCCATGTAGCTGAAATGAAGGATGCTCTGCAAGAGAAAATAGACGTGAAACCCTCAAAGTCTGAAGGGCCTAGCACACTAACTGTAAATTGGATGGAGAACAAGTGACCTTCTACTGGAAAGCCAGAAATTTAATGAGGCACCTAAAACAAGAACAATTTGAGGAGCTTTTTGAGAATCCATTTGGGTTCAAAGATGCTTTTTTGACAAGTAGTGATTATGCAGTTTGGGGCGCAAAGGGAAGCGAAGAGAAACTTGCCGTCATTTTGGACATTCACATCAATCTCGATGAATGCTCCCTTCCGTTCAAAAGCTCAGCCGAAAATGGATTATTACACATACAAACTACAGAAGAGTTTGCGGAAGAATTCTGTTCTCTAATTTGGGAGTTCTTTGATGACAACAACATTGAAGACTTCAATGAAGTTTCAGATGGATCCAATATGCCAATGGCTTCGATTCCATTTCCTTGGCTTCCTCCCACTAAGGTTTTTGTATTCATGAGTTGGGCTGATTCTGTTGAAGGGCAATTGAAAAGAGGTAACTTATTACTCCTCTCGCGAGAGGAAGATTACTGGGACGGATCAAAGGAGTTTGATACTGCAACAGACAACCTAACTCACATGTTTGTTCAGTATCAAGAATTTTACGAGAGGGCGAAGAACAACTTTGACCAACAAGGCCATTATGTAGGTTCCGCTGGGCCCGAAAAATGGAAATACTACAATCCGAAGAACTAAGAATCAGCCGCGTTATAACAGGGAATTTCTCGGAATTTTGCTTTTATAAGTAGTTAGGTTCTGCTAGGTTGACCAATTCACTTGAATTATTCCTAACATTCCCAACCTCTACCCCAACCGGCCAAAACTCCACCTCTGATGCTACCTGATCTGATTCTTGGGCCAGTTCGTTGAGAAGGGCTTGGGTGGTGTTCTCTGGGTCTTCTAGGTTGTCTGGGTCTAACCATTCAGCCATTGAAGAAGATGAAAGAAGAATTGGGTTTTTCTCGTGGATTGGAGCTAGAGGCTCTGCTGCATCTTTGGTGAGGATTTGGAAAGATAATAACCATCTTGAGGGATCATCAGGTTTCTTTGTTGGGTCTAACCACCAGCCATAAATAGCTTTTCAGGTAAGGGTAACTGGGGTATGACTTGTTGTACCTAGTCATCAAGAAAGTACCAACTTGGTTGAACTTCTCTCTAAGTTTTAGGGCTAAAAGGCTCTGATTGGCCGAACGAACGGTAATCCACTGTTAGATGGATAGGTTGCTCCAAAAACGAATCTATCTTGACCTAGGTTTTGAGCGGCTGTTTTTCCAAAGCTGTAACTGGATACCCAATAAGAACTGCCCCAATTAAACGCATAGGCGCTTGCCTTGAATTGTGCACTTTGTTTTTTAGGGAAGTCCGCTAAGCAGCATGCGCTTTTAGGATTTAGTTTTCCACCCGAATACATGACGAGTTGGTTCATTTCAGTCATTCTTGGTAAATACCAATCTGACTTTCCCCCTCCGCGATACTTGCGTGCTGCGGTAGCGGCACCGGTTTTACAGTGTTCGGAAATAATTTGAGTGTTTCCAAACCCGGTGCTGGCAAGAAAACCTGTTTGAGGCTTTCCCTTGCGCCATTTCGCATAATAATCAGTTCCCTGAAGATCCTTAGTCCAGGCCGCCCCAGTATTTGCGTTGTCGCACCAATCTAGTTTTGGGTCAGTTTTGCCACCAGACCACGTGTTCGGTGCAACTTCAAGGTATTTCCAGCCATTCGCATCAAAAGTTAAATCTTTTTCTGCAACAGGTGTTGAAGTCCACACAGCGAGTGATTCTTGACTTCGAACATAAAAAACAATTCCACCACCTGGACCGATATCTCCGAGTTTACAGACTCCGCCCTGAGCACATGTTGGGGTGCTATCAACAGCTGTCGCACCTTGGGCGGTAAAAGTTGATAAGGCCACGATTAGACTTACGAGCATTAAAAGTTTTTTCATGGACTCAATTTACATTAGAAATCGAGGATTCCACCCAATAGATGACATGCAAAAATTAGATACAGCGCAGATTTACCTCTAGGCAACCCTGTGAATCTAAGGGTTATCTAAAACCCCAAATCTTACTTCCCAGTCTTACTCACCTTGATCTGAACTACTTTGCTTAGGTCTAGGTATTTGCCTGAGGATGGGGCAGTTAGGTCTACCAGACAGGTTCCTGCCTTGTTTCCTGCTGTTACCTTAAGCATTTTTGAGGTTACCGTCTTACCCTTCACCTTGGTCGTTACATTCGCTACCTTGGCTGAACAAGGGCCTGTGACTCTGAACCAGGCTATAGCTTTGGTGTTAGTGATTAAAGGTAGGTTGATGGTTCCTTTGAACTTCAGAGCTTTAGGAGCTTTGAATCCAACGATGCTCTGGACTATTGGCTTGTAACAGTCGTTTACAGATTTAGAAGCAGTA
>Ga0214917_10001886_pt1 | contig 26446 bp, 26 predicted proteins | sample LL_1208_BB_MetaG_FD_177983 | JGI IMG/M metagenome (GOLD analysis project Ga0214917, IMG submission 177983) | Freshwater microbial communities from Lake Lanier, Atlanta, Georgia, United States - LL_1208_BB | ecosystem: Environmental > Aquatic > Freshwater > Lake | place: USA: Georgia | collected...
CGTGGTGTGGCCCTGCCGGAACCTGCTTTTTTGGACGAAGTCAGCCTAGACTTTGGCATTGCCGACCTGACCCAGCACTACCATGTGCCGCTGTTGGTCAGTCCTTGGAGTTACTCGACCTACCGAGGCTCTTGACGCCTTTCAGTTTTGACCTTCGGTCAAGGTGTCGAGCTGAAAGCGCCCACTGCGGTGCCACAGCCATGTTTCGGTGAAGCTGACTTGTCTGAGGTACTTGGGTGCTGGAAACGGGGCGGACTGACGGATGGCTTGCTCAATGTCGAGCTTGACCTCAGGCGCATGTTTGGGCAAGCGTACCCAATCGATGCGTCCCACCTGTCCAGATGGGTCAATATGAACATCCACCACCACCACGGCTTTCAACATGGGCGGGAGTTTGCCTTTGAAAATCCGCTCTGGCAGTCGCTGGTAAATATGGTGAGCGGCATCCAACCGGTAGTCAGCGCTGTTGCGCGCAGACGATAGCGCATGGTGGGTGGGTGCAGCGTCTTGGTTGTTGGCAACGGCTTGAGGCGCAATGGCGCTGGGCAAGTCTGTAGCTCCGTTACTGGGTTCAGCCGCGACTTCTGCTGGCTTGGGTGCTGGCGCTTGGGCAGGCGCGGTAGGTGCAGGTCGAGAGGCAGTGGGGGGCTTGGTGGCGCATGAAGCCAACACCATTGCCATGGCGACAAGCAAAAATTGACCGATAAGCCCCAACCGCATGGCCTCTCCCATTCATCAAGGGTGAAGGCATACTCTGCAACCAATGATTGACTTTGACAACCATGCTTACCCGAGGTCGGGTGTGAACCTCTTGAACCGATTGACCCAGCGCTTGGCCACAGAACCAGCGGTTTTGGTGACGGTGGTGGCAGCACATGGCTCGGTGCCGCGTGAAGCAGGGGCTTGGATGGCTGTGTTTGCCCAAGGCGAGATCGGCACCATTGGTGGCGGACAGCTGGAGTGGCAGGCCATAGCCCAGTCTCGCCAAGCGCTGCAAGGATTGGCGGGTTTGCCCCTCCAGCAAAGGGTGGCATTGGGGCCGAGCTTGGGGCAATGCTGTGGTGGCGCGGTGGAGCTGCGTTTTGAACCGATGTCCGCCCAAGACCTTCCCCTGTTGCAACAGCGTTTGAAGCCTGCCTTGACACCTGTGGCTTTGTTTGGCGGTGGGCATGTGGGTCAGGCTTTGGTGCAGGTGTTGTCGCACCTGTCGTTTGCGGTGCGCTGGATTGACAGCCGCGACGAGGTGTTTCCCACCCAATTGCCCGCACAAGTGCACTCCGAACACAGTGATCCCGTGCATTCGGCCGTGGCAGATTTGGCAGCTGACAGTCAAGTGCTGATCATGAGTTTCAGCCATGCCCAAGACTTGGATGTGGTGGCCGCTTGTCTGCAACGCCTGCGTTTGAGCGATGACTTGCCCTTCATCGGCTTGATCGGCAGCTCTACCAAGTGGGCCACGTTTCAGCGCCGATTGGCTGACAGAGGTTTTTCGCCGCAAGAGATGCAGCGCGTGACATGCCCCATTGGCATAGCCGGCATCAGTGGCAAACAGCCCGAGGTCATTGCCGTGGCTGTAGCCGCTCAGCTCCTACAACAATTAGAACAATCGGAACAATCGGGGTCAGATCCCAATTAATATCCCCGTATGGAAACTTATTTGCTGGAGTGGGCGAATTTGCTGTTGCGCTGGGTGCATGTCATCACCGCCATCGCTTGGATTGGCTCGTCTTTTTACTTTGTTTTTTTAGACAACAACCTGATTCCTCCCGAGGATGAGGGTTTGCGTGCCAAGGGCGTGGGCGGGGAGATGTGGGCGGTGCATGGTGGCGGCTTCTACAACCCGCAAAAGTACCTGGGTCAGCCAGGCCGCATCCACGGCAAATTGCATTGGTTTTACTGGGAAAGCTACAGCACGTGGTTAAGCGGTTTTGCGCTCTTTTGCTTGCTGTACCTGTGGAATGCCAACACGTTTTTGATAGACCAACAGGTTTTGGCTTGGGCCCCTGTGTCAGCCGGTGCTGTTGCCTTGGCTTTGTTGGTGGTTTTTTGGCTGGTGTACGACCTGACCTGCCGTGGGGTCGGCTTTCGCAAGCACGGCGAATTGTGGATTGGCTTGGTCATGCTCACCACCTTGGCACTGGCCTGTTGGGGTACCAACCAGTTGTTTGCCGGCCGTGCGGCGTTTTTGTTGGTGGGCGCCATGATGGCCACCGCCATGAGTGCCAATGTGTTGTTTTGGATCATCCCAGGGCAGCGCAAAGTGGTAGCCGCCATGACTTCGGGTCAACCGTATGACGCACAGGCTTTGGCCATCCATGGGCAACGGGGCAAGCAACGAAGCGTCCACAACACCTATTTCACCTTGCCGGTGGTGTTTGCCATGCTCTCTAACCATTATGGTTTTTTGTATGCACACCCACAGCGTTGGTTATTGCTGTTGCTGATGATGCTGGCCGGTGCACTGATTCGGCAGTTTTTTGTGCAACGCCATGCATGGCATTTGCAGCGTGCCGCCAACCCTTGGCCGTTTGCGGCGGTGGGGGTGGTGCTCATCGCGGGTGTGATCGTGGCTTTGCGTCCTGCGCCTGCTTCATTGGCGTCTCAAGAACCTGTCAGCTTTGCGCAGGTGCAAGCCATCGTGGCCCAGCGTTGCGTGTCTTGCCATGGACCACAGGTGCAGATGAAAAACCTGCGCCTCGATTCCCCCGAGGCATTGCGCACCCATGCGCAAGCGCTGTATCAACAAGTGGTGGTACTAAAGCAAATGCCGATGAACAACGCCACGGGCATCACGCCGCAGGAGCGTCAGGCGCTGGCAAGCTGGTTTGAGGCGGGGGCGCAGCCCTGAGTTGCCGCTCATAGGCTTGTAAGCGTTTTTCGCGTTGGGCTAAATACTGCTGATGTTCTTTCTGCATTTTTAAACGACGCAAAGCTTTGTCTTCTTCTAGGTGGTTGTCGCGAATCATTTGCCGTCTGGCATTTATCGCCATTTGGTCGTTCGCAGCTTCGACGCCTTTGGTCAATATGCGACCCGTGTACCAAAAAATCACCACGGGGAAAAAAACCACAAAAGCAAACCAGACCCACAGGTCCTCGTTCTCGGCCGTGTCGGTTTGCAGGTATTTCTTGAAATCAATCGTGGCCATGGTGTGTGCTCGCAGCTTGGGGTAACAATGAATCGACCCCAGTGGCGCGAACTTGAGGCGATGCGCTATGCTCGCCCGCCATGCCTACCCCCGCTTCATTTCACCCAGATCCAGCCCAATTTTTGCGCCAATTGTTCGATGCTGCAGTTGCTCGTGCACAGCCTATGCTGAACATGCCCGACTGCTTGCCAGCGGTGCCGCGTGGCCGCACCTTGGTGCTGGGGGCTGGCAAAGCAGCGGGTGCCATGGCCCATGCGCTGGAAGCTTTGTGGCCTGCCGATGCGCCTTTGTCAGGCATGGTGGTCACCCGTTACCACCACACGCCACCCAGGCCCACTGGTTTGCCGCAGCGAATCGAGGTGCTAGAAGCTGCGCATCCTGTTCCAGACTATGCGGGACTGAAGGCGTCTGAACGCATGAGGGCTTTGTGCCAAGGCCTTTCTGCTGACGATTTGGTGATTTGCCTGATTTCGGGTGGTGGGTCTGCGTTGTTGACCTTGCCCGCCGAGGGCCTGACTTTGGCCGACAAACAGCAGATCAACCGCGCTTTGCTGGAGAGCGGTGCCCATATTTTGGAGATGAACACAGTACGCAAGCACCTGTCGCGCATCAAAGGGGGGCGTTTGGCTGCGGCTTGCCACCCCGCGCACGTGGTGACGCTCACCATCAGCGATGTGCCAGGCGACGACCCTGCGGTGATTGCCAGCGGCCCGACGGTTCCTGACGCCAGCACCTGCGCGCAAGCCATCGCCATTTTGGAACGCTACCGTATCGCATTGCCAGAAGCGGTGTGGGCTGCCTTGCGGTCAGGCGTTTTGGAAACGCCCAAGCCTGTTGACCCTGTGTTTCAAGGGCACAGCGTTCAGATGTTGGCCACGCCGCAACAGTCCTTGCAAGCCGCCGCGGAAGTGGCGCGCCTGGCAGGCTTGAACGCTTATGTGTTGTCGGATGAAATCGAAGGCGAGTCGCGTGAGGTGGGCAAGGTGCATGCCGCTTTGGCTCGTGCAGCGGCGCGGGACGAGGGACCGTTTCAAAAGCCTTGTGTGATTTTGAGCGGGGGTGAAACCACGGTGACGGTGCGGCCTCAAGCTGCTGATGCGCCACGCGGCAAAGGTGGGCGTGCGGGTGAGTTTTGTTTGGGATTGGCTGTGGGCTTGCAAGGGCAAGCGGGTGTGTGGGGCTTGGCCGCGGACACCGATGGCATTGACGGTGTGGAGGACAACGCAGGGGCTTTGGTGACCCCTGACACACTGTCGCGGGCTGACGCTTTAGGTTTGAAACCCTTGGTCTATTTGGACCGCAATGACAGCTACCGGTTTTTTGAGGCTTTGGGTAACTTGGTGGTGACGGGCCCCACCCACACCAATGTGAACGACTTCAGGGCGATATTGGTGCTTTAAAGCACCTTGACCAAGGTGGCCACCACGCCAATAGCCAAGACCATGAGGCTGCCCAGCTTGATGACCATGCGTTGTTCCAATAGCTGCATGTCTTTTTGAAACTCCACCCTGAGCAACTGAATTTCTTTTCGCACGTCGTGTCCAAGTTGTTGAACTTCTTGCTTGGTACTCAGGTTATGTGACTGGCCCTGAATAACTTCGCTCATGGCGCTGGCTTGAACTTCCGCCAATCCCGATTCCATGCCAGCGGCTTTAAGCCGGTTGGCGTAGCTGAGGGAGTCAAAGTTGGCAGCGTTCATGGCTCAAAGTTTAGTTGTATCTTTGAAGGCTTGCAATGTGATGCGGTTCCGTTAAGTTAAGTGCCCGTTGACCACCACCCGCTCTATCAGCCTGTCGTCTCCCAACACAATCATGGCGAACAGCTGCTCTGGCAGCGACTCAGCCGCAGCAGTGCGCCTTGCCAACAAAGGCGTTGCCGAAGGGTTGAGCACCACAAAGTCGGCGTCACAACCCTCCGCCAAATTGCCCACCACGCCGCCCAAACCCAGGGCTTGCGCCGCACCTGCGGTGTGCAACCACCAAAGGTGTTCAGCGCTCAGCGAATGGCCGTTTTTGCCTGCACTTTGGCGTCCCACGGTGTAAGCCGCGTGCATGGTGTGGAACGGGCTGAAGCTGGTGCCGCCTCCCACGTCGCTGGCCAAACCTTGCTGCAGGTGGTGCGACTGTGCCAATTCAAAATTGAAGAAACCGCTGTCTAAAAACAAATTGCTGGTGGGACATACCGCAGCGGCTGCACCCCGCTCGGCCATCAAGTCGCGGTCACTGGCATCCAGATGCAGGCAGTGGGCGTACACCGAACGTTCGCGCAACAAACCCATGTCCTCGTAAACCCCCAAATAGCTGCGCGCCTGCGGAAACAACTCGGCCACCCACTGGATTTCATCGGCGTTCTCCGCCACATGGGTTTGCACCCAAACGCTGGGGTGGCTCGCAGCCAACTCGCCTGCACCGCGCAGTTGCGCCTCGCTGGAGGTGGGTGCAAAACGCGGCGTGATGGCGTAGCCCAAGCGGTCCACGCCGTGCCAACGTGCTATCAGCGCTTCGGTTTCATAAAGGCTTTGTTGGGCGCTCCGGTCGCGCAGTCCGTCGGGGCTGTGGCGGTCTTGCAGCACACGGCCACCGAGCATACGCAACTGTCGGCGTTGCGCCTCTTGAAAAAAAGCATCCACCGAGGCAGTGTGGGAGGTGGCAAAGGTCAAGGCCGTGGTCACGCCGTTGCGCAGCAGTTCATCGAAAAAGAAGTGGGCGACTTCATGCGCATGGGCCGGGTCGGCAAAGCGTGTTTCTTGCGGGAAGGTGTAGTGGTTCAGCCAAGGCAAGAGGGCATCTGCAGGAGAAGCGATGACATCGGTTTGCGCATAGTGGATGTGCAGGTCGACAAAGCCTGGCGCAATCCATCGGCCACGCCAATCGGTGCAAGGCACTTGCGGGGATTCGGCCAGCAGCAAGGCGTGCGGGCCGATGGCTTTGATGCGGGCTACACCGTCTGCGCCCCGCTCGATGACCAACAAACCGTCTTGTTCGAATTGCACATGGTGGCTGGCAGGGTCAGGAAACCACAGCAACGAGGCACGGTAAGCATGCAGGCTCATGCGCTGTCCTTGTGCAAAGCCATCAGCACCCGCTCGGGGGTGACAGGTGCGTCCAGATGCACAGGGTCATGGCCGCCCAGGGCCTCACCGACCGCATCGCGCAAGGCCTCGAACACGCTCATCGCCAGCATGAAGGGCGGCTCGCCCACGGCCTTGCTGCCGCCGATGTTGTCTTTCGGGTTGGCTTCAGGCCACAACTGGATGTTGAAGTGCGCGGGGATGTCAGCGGCGGTCGGGATTTTGTAGGTGCTGGCGCCGCGGGTCAGCAGCTTGCCGTCAGTGCCCCAGACCAGTTCTTCGGTGGTGAGCCAGCCAAGACCTTGTACAAAACCGCCCTCAATTTGTCCGATGTCCAGCGCCGGGTTGAGCGACTGCCCCACGTCATGCAAGATGTCCACGCGCAGCAGTTTGTGCTCGCCGGTCAGGGTGTCGATGGCCACTTCGCTGCAGGCCGCGCCATAGGCAAAGTAGTAGAAGGGACGACCGCTCAAGGTGCTGCGGTCGTAGTGGATGTCGGGCGTGGCATAAAAACCATCGCTCCAGAGTTGTACCCTTTGGCTGTAGGCGTACTGCACCGCTTGCGCGAAGGAGCGCACTTGTTGGGGGGTGCGCACCTCAGCTTGTGCGAACACCACCTCATCAGGCTTGCAGCCATCGGCTTTGGCCAGACACGCGGCCAGGTTGTGGCGCACTTGCAGGGCAGCGCGTTCTGCGGCGCGGCCATTCAAGTCGGCGCCGCTGGAGGCCGCCGTGGCGCTGGCATTGGCGACTTTGTCGGTGTCGGTGCTGCTGATGCGCACTTGGCTCAAGGGCAAGCCCAATACCTGGGCCACCACGGCACAGACCTTGGTGTGCAGGCCTTGGCCCATCTCGGTGCCGCCGTGGTTGACCAGCACACTGCCATCGGTGTAGACCGATACCAAAGCACCTGCTTGGTTGAACTGGGTGGCGGTAAAGCTGATGCCAAACTTCACCGGGGTGAGGGCGATACCGCGCTTGATCACCGCGTTTTGCGCATTGAAAGCACGGATTTCATTGCGGCGATTTCGGTAGTCGCAATCCTTGGTGAGTTGCGTCATCAGCTTGGGCAAGATGTTGTCTTCCACCGTCATGCCGTAGGGCGTGGTGTTGCGCGGGGCCTCGCCATACAGGTTGCGCAGTCGCACATCCAAGGGGTCGAGTTGCAGGCTGCGGGCCATGTCACCCATCACGGTTTCAATCAACATCATGCCTTGCGGCCCGCCAAACCCACGGAAGGCGGTGTGGCTTTGGGTGTTGAGTTTGACGCGGTGCGAGACGATGTCCACCGCCTCTAAAAAATAGGCGTTGTCGGTGTGAAAGACGGCGCGGTCAGACACCGGGCCGCTCAGGTCGGCGCTGAAACCGCAGTGCGCCCATTGGGTGTTGCGCAGGGCGAGCAAGCGACCTTGGTCGTCAAACCCCGCTTGGTAATCGTGGCTGAAGGGGTGGCGTTTGCCGGTGACTAAAAAGTCATCTTCACGGCTCAAACGCATCTTCACCGGCCGACCGGTTTTGTGCGCGGCCAAGGCTGCCCAGACCGCCAAATGTCCCGATTGGGTTTCCTTGCCACCAAAGCCGCCGCCCATGCGTCGGCACAGCACCCGCACTTGGTGCAATGGGATGTGCAGGGCGTGTGCCACCCAATGCTGGGCTTCGCCAGGGTGTTGGGTGCTGCTGTGGATCAACCATTCGCCGTTGTCTTGCGGCAGCGCGTAGGCGATTTGCCCTTCCAGGTAATAGTGTTCTTGACCACCAATGTCCAACTGCCCATGCAGTTGATACGGCGCTTGCGCCATGGCTTGGGTCGCGTTGCCGCGTTGCACATGCACGCTGGGCAGGACTGTTGTCATGCTGTCCTCGCGAAAAGCAAAGCGACGTGGCGATCCAGCGTTCAAAACAGGCGCCTCAGCTTCCACTTTGAGCACCATCAACTGCGCAGCAGCACGGGCCTGAACATGGCTGTCGGCCACCACCAAACCCAGCACTTGGCCCATGTGCTCGACCCGGTCGGTGGCAAACACCGGCTCGTCATGCACAAAGGTGGCCAGCAGTTTGTCGCCGGGAATATCGTCTACGGTCACCACGGCACGCACACCCGGCGCGGCCAAGACCGCGCTCAGGTCCAAGGACAGAATGCGGCCACGGGCCACGTTGCTCAGGATGGGCGCTGCATGCAGCGTGCCTTCGGTCAGCGGCAAATCGTCGATGTAAGCCGCTTGGCCTTGCACATGCAGGTGGGCGCTTTCGTGGCGGGCCTGGGTGTCTAAAGCGGCGGTCGTCATGGCAGTTCCTTGCGCTCAAGCGAATCAACCGCGAGATCTTCCAAGCGCAACACGCCTGTTGAATGGTGAGCCAACCAGGCTCTTTGCAGCAGATTGCCAAGCAACTTGCGACGGTAAGCGGCACTGGCACGCATGTCGGAAATCGGTTGGAACTCTTGCATCAAACACGTTTGCGCCAAGGTCAGATTCGCTTGAGAAAAGTCTTGGCCTCGCAGCACCGCCTCGGTTTGCACTGCCCGCACAGGCGTGGCTGCCACGCCACCCACGCCGATGCGCAGTTCACGCACATGGTGGTGTTGCAGCTGCATGTTCAGCACCAAGCACACGCTGGAAATATCGTCCTCCACCCGCTTGGATACCTTGAAGCAATGCAGTTGTTCATCAGGCTGGGGATGGGGCACCACGATCCAACACAGCAACTCGTCAGGCGCCAACACGGTTTTGCGGTAGTTGAGGTAATAGTCTTCCAGCGCCACATGGCGGTGCACCACGCGGCCTTTGCGCCAAGCCATCAGCACCACCTGCGCACCCAAGGCGATCAACAGCGGCATGCTGTCACCGATGGGGGAGCCGTTGGCCACGTTGCCGCCCAAGGTGCCCGACTGGCGCACAGGACGTCCGGCGAACCGATGGGCAAAGTCGTGAACTGCGGGGCGACGCTCAGCCAGTGCAGCAAAGGCATCATGGATGCTGACCGCTGCACCGATGGCCACATGGTGCGGGTACTGCTCGATGCGCTGCAGCTCGGACACGCGGGTGATGTCAATCACTTGGTCAAACTGGCGATGCTGTTGCGTGACCCACAGGCCAGCATCGGTGCCGCCCGCCATGATGTGCGCATTTGCAAAACGTGCACGTAGGGGCAGCAACTGTTGCAACGAGGTGGGCAAGGCGTAATGCGGGTCCAGCGGGTCGCGTTGGCTGGCGGTGGTTGTGGTAGGCAGCGCCAAGGGCTTTGAAGGCGGCGGGTAGAGGTGCATGGCCATGGCCGCGTCCAAGATGGGGCGGTAGCCGGTGCAACGGCAGAGGTTGCCCGAGATGGCTTCCATGGCCTCTTCGCGGCTGACGGCGTGGCCTTGGGCGCGGTTGTAAAGATCGTACAAGCTCATCACAAACCCCGGGGTGCAAAAACCGCATTGCGAAGCATGGTGGTCCACCATGGCTTGTTGCACCGGATGCAGTTGGCCGTTGGCCGACAAATCGCTGGCGGTGGTCACTTGCAAGCCGTGGGCAGAATGCGCCATTCGGATGCAACTGTTGACCGAGTGGGCATGTTCTCCCGTGCCCAGCACCACGGTGCAAGCGCCGCAGTCGCCAGAGGCGCAGCCCTCCTTGGTATCGGTGGCACGCAAGTCCTCGCGCAGCAGGTCGAGCAGGGTGCGAGCCGGTGGTACATTGGAAAGCGTATGCCACCGGTTACGGTGCAGCAGTTCAAGTTTTGGAAGGGTCATGCGTACATTGTGTTTCTGGTGGGATGAGATTGTTGCACCGCTGAGAGAGCGGGGGGATGGCCGTCCATGAGCGCCCCATTGCTTGCACTGTCGCACATCAGCAAACGCTATCCAGCGGTGCTGGCCAATGACGCCATCGACTTGAACCTCATGCCCCAGCAAATTCACGCCATTTTGGGCGAGAACGGCGCGGGCAAATCCACCCTGATGAAAATCATTTACGGCGCAGTGCAACCTGACGCTGGCAGCATCCACTTTGATGGCAAGCCGGTGCAGATCCGCAACCCGCAGCAAGCCCGTGCTTTGGGCATCAGCATGGTGTTCCAACATTTCAGCCTTTTTGACACTTTGAGCGTGGCGCAAAACGTCTGGCTGGGTTTGGACAAATCGCTTTCCTTGGCCGAGGTGTCGCAGCGCATCCGCGATAAGGCCGCTGTTTATGGGCTGGATGTAGAGCCTGAGCGACCTGTTCACACCTTGAGCGTGGGCGAAATGCAGCGGGTGGAAATCATCCGCGCCTTGTTGTCGGAACCACGTTTGCTGATATTGGACGAGCCGACCTCGGTGCTCACGCCTCAGGCTGTGGAAAAGTTATTTGCGGTGTTGCGCCAATTGGTGGACGAGGGCTGCAGCATTTTGTACATCAGCCACAAGTTGCATGAAATCCGCGCTCTATGTACCCATTGCACTGTGTTGCGCAGTGGGCGTGTCAGCGGCGAATGCATTCCCAGCCAAGAGACCAATGCCTCGCTCAGCCAAATGATGATTGGCAGCGAGCCCTTCGCCTTGGTCCACCAAAGTAGTCATCCAGGCGAGGTGGTTTTGGCCGTTAAGCAACTCAGTTTGCCTCGCCTTGACCCCTTTGGCATGAATTTGCAGCCCATGGACTTAGAGGTGCGGCAAGGCGAAATTGTGGGCATCGCTGGTGTGTCGGGCAATGGGCAGCGCGAACTGCTGTATGCCTTGAGCGGTGAGGACACCCGCGCTCCTCATAACAGCATTTGCATGCAAGGGCAGGCGGTGGGCGCGCAAGGGCCTGCGCAACGCCGTAAACGGGGTTTGCATTTTGTCCCTGATGAGCGCTTGGGCCGAGGTGCGGTACCCAGCCTCAGCTTGGCGCACAACCTCTTGCTCACCAGAGATGACGCCATCAACAGTGCTGGTTGGATTGATATGTCCGCTTTAAAAACCCAAGCTGAGTCCATCATCAGCCGCTACCAAGTGAAAGCGGGTGGCGCACAGGCCTTGGCGCAGTTGCTGTCGGGTGGCAATTTGCAAAAGTTCATTGTCGGCAGGGAAATCGATGCCGCGCCAAAGTTGCTCATCGTCTCGCAACCCACATGGGGCGTGGACGTGGGCGCTTCAGCGCAAATCCGCGCAGCCTTGCTGGCGCTGCGAGATGCAGGCTGTGCGGTGTTGGTAATCAGCGAGGAGCTGGACGAATTGTTCGAACTCAGCGACCGTTTGCATGTGATGGCGCAGGGGCGTTTGTCCCCTTCGATCGCACGTGCTGATGCCACGGTAGCAAAAATTGGCGTTTGGATGAGCGGTTTGTGGGACCACGCAGAAGAATCGGTGCAATGACCATGTTCAAACTCGAAGCTCGTTCGCAACCATCGGATTTTTGGCGCATTGCCTCGCCCTTGTTGGCCTTGGTGCTGACCGTGGTGCTGGGCGTCATCTTGTTTGTGATGTTGGGCAAAGACCCGGTCAAGGGCTTGGCCGTGTTTTTTTGGGAGCCCATACGCAGCGGCTATGCCTTGGGCGAGTTGGTGGTGAAAGCCACGCCCTTGTTGCTGATTGCTTTGGGCCTGGCTTTGTGTTTTCGCTCCAATGTGTGGAACATTGGCGCAGAAGGGCAGTACGTCATGGGCGCGGTGTTCGCCACAGGCGTGGCTTTAATGGCTGACAAAACCAGCAGCGCTTGGATGGTGGTGCCTTTGTTGTTGGCCGGTACGCTGGGCGGCATAGTCTGGGCAGGCATTACTGCGTGGCTGCGTGACCGCTTCCATGCCAACGAAATCTTGGTCAGCCTCATGCTGGTGTATGTGGCCATCATGGTGTTGGGCTATTTGGTCTACGGCCCTTGGAAAGACCCCTTGGGCTACAACTTTCCGCAAACCAAAACTTTCGAAACCGCCACCCAAATTCCGCGTCTGTTCAAAGGCTCGCGGGTCAATATCGGTTTGGTATTGGCGCTGTTGGGCGTGATCGTGATGTGGGTGTTTTTGTTCCGCACCCGCGCAGGATGGGCCCAGCAAATTGGTGGCTTGGCGCCGCAGGCCGCTCGTTATGCAGGCTTTTCCTCACGCCGCGCGATTTGGCTGGCGCTGTTGGTGTCGGGTGGCGCGGCCGGTTTAGCGGGGGCTTTGGAGGTGGCGGGGCCCATTGGTCAACTCACGCCTTATGTGTCTGTGGGCTATGGTTTTGCGGCCATCATCGTGGCGTTTGTGGGGCGTTTGCACCCCGTGGGCATGGTGTTTTCAGCCATCTTGATGAGCATGTTCTACATCGGCGGTGAGTTGGCGCAATCGCGTTTAGGTTTGCCCAAGTCACTCACCGGCGTGTTCCAAGGTTTGTTGTTGTTCAGCTTGTTAGCCTGTGATGTGTTGATGAATTACCGCCTGCGTTGGGCGCCCAAGCGCATGGAGGTGGTGTGATGGAAACCTATGCCTTGCTGCTGGCTGCAACCCTCAATGCTGGCACCATCTTGGCTATCGCCGCTTTGGGTTTGTTGATCAATGAAAAGTCCGGCGTGGTCAATTTGGGTGCCGAGGGCATGATGCTTTGCGCGGCCATCGCCGGTTACGCCACTGTGGTGCATACCGGCAGCGATGTGTTGGGCTTGGCAGCAGGCATGGCGGCTGGTGGCTTGTTGGCGCTGGTTTTTGGGTCTTTGGTGATTGGTCTCAATACCAACCAATATGCCACGGGTTTGGCGCTGAGTCTGTTCGGCGTGGGCTTTTCGGCGTTTGTAGGCACCGGCTATGTGCAAGCCAAATTGCCTGAACGCATGAAGTTCGAGGTGCCTGGCTTGGCAGATCTGCCGTTTATCGGTCCGGCGCTTTTCAAGCAACACCCCATGGTGTATTTGGTCATTATCTTTACCATCGCACTCATCTGGTTTTTACAGCGCAGCCGTGCCGGTTTGGTGTTGCGTGCGGTGGGCGAGTCGCCCCAGTCGGCCCATGCCTTGGGGTTTTCGGTGCGTGGCATTCGTTTGGGTGCGGTGGTCACGGGTGGGGCTTTGTGTGGTTTGGCGGGTGCGTACATCTCCATCATTTACACCCCGCTGTGGGTGGAGGGCATGATTGCCGGCAAGGGTTGGATTGCGCTGGCACTCACCACCTTTGCCACTTGGCGGCCTGCGCGGGTTCTGCTGGGTGCGTATTTGTTTGGCGGCGTGACCATGCTGCAATTTCACTTACAAGCCAGCGGTGTGGAGATGCCCAGCCAATTCTTGAGCATGCTGCCTTACCTGGCCACCATCGTGGTGCTGGCGCTGATTTCGCGCAATCCACAGTGGATTCGGGTGAACATGCCTGCGTCGTTGGGTAAGCCATTTCACCCCTGAAATCCGTCATTGCGAGGTTCACTAAGCCAGTAGTGGTAAGGCAAGCGCTGCAGGCTCGGCCTCGCCTCCATGCTGACACAACGTCGGCTACGGCCGACCTGCAGCGCTTGCCTTTGCAGAGCTGGCTTTCGGGGAAAGCCTTTTCAGCAGTCATAATCGCGTTTGCTCCCTTCGTCTTCCCATCTTTTAAGGAAATTTCATGACAGATCTGTACAAACGCACTTGGTTCCGTGCCGCTGCACTGGGCGTGGTGGCTGCGGCCCTCATGGTCGGTTGCGGTAAAAAAGAAGAACCCAAACCCGCACCTGTGGTTGAAGCTCCCAAGCCTGAGCCCTTGAAAATTGCATTTGCCTACGTGGGCCCTGTGGGTGACGGCGGTTGGACTTTTGCGCACGACAACGCTCGCAAAGCTTTGGAAGCCGAATTCGGCGACAAAATCAAAACCTCTTTCACTGAAAACGTTTCCGAGTCTGCTGACGCTGAGCGCAATTTCCGTGACATGGTGTCACAAGGCAACAAACTGATTTTTGGCACCACCTTTGGTTACATGGAACCCATGCTCAAAGTGGCTGCTGACGCCAAAGACGTCAAGTTCGAACACGCCACAGGCTTCAAACAAGCCGAAAACATGCGTACCTACGACAGCCGCACCTACGAAGGCGCGTACATGGCAGGTGTGATCGCTGGCAAGATGACCAAGTCCAACACGCTGGGCGTGGTGGCTTCCATTCCCATCCCTGAAGTGGTTCGCAACATCAACGCCTTCACCTTGGGCGCGCAGTCGGTCAACCCCAAAGTCAAGACCAAAGTGGTCTGGGTCAACGAGTGGTTCAATCCACCCAAAGAAACCGAAGCCGCCACATCGCTGATCAACAGCGGCGCTGACGTGCTGTTCCAAAACACCGACTCACCCGCTGTGTTGAAAACAGCCGAAGAAAAAGGTAAGCGCGCATTCGGTTGGGACTCTGACATGACCGCCTACGGCCCCAAAGCCCACTTGGCTTCCAGCGTGATCAACTGGGCGCCTTACTACATCCAAGCCACCCGTGAAGCCTTGGAAGGCAAATGGGTCGGTGGTACTGGCATTTGGTGGGGCGTGAAAGAAGGCGCAATCGACATCGTCTCTATCGCTGAAGACGTGCCTGCTGACACCAAGACCAAAGTCGAAGAAATCAAAGCCGGTTTGAAAGATGGCAGTTTTGCTATTTGGAAAGGTCCTTTGGTTGACAACACCGGCAAAACCCTGCTGAAGAAAGATGAAGTCGCTGACGACAAATTCTTGAGCGGCGTGAACTTCTACGTCAAAGGCGTGGAAGGCAAAGTGCCTGGCAACAAGTAATGCCTCTGGTTATGACTGAGAAAGGCTGCCCTCGGGCAGCCTTTTTTTGCTTCCAAGCCACCCTGTGTGCGTTCATGCTGGGTGGCGCTATAGGCGTTTTGGCTCAAGCGACCCAAGGTTTGCCCAACCCGCAGATCACGCCAGGTGCTGTTGACCCCGCTATCACTGCTCAAAACCTGCAATCCACGGTCTGCGTCAAAGGCTATACCGCGACTGTTCGCCCCGATAAGCGCGTGACCAATCGACTCAAGCGCGAACAAATTCGCCAGTACCGCTATAGCGACACCGATACCCGACATTACGAACAAGACCACCTGATTCCCTTGAGCATTGGCGGCAACCCCAGTGACCCCCGCAATATGTGGCCGCAACCCCTAGAAGGCGCTTGGGGCGCTGATGAGAAAAATGACCTTGAATTCATTGCCTATCGCTTGGTTTGCAGCGGTCAACTGAATTTGCAAGAAGCCCAGAGGCGTATTGCCGCCAATTGGATTGAGGCCTACCAAGCGTGGGTGCCCAGTCATCAGCATTTACTGCCCAAAGGTCGCCGTGAACGCGAAGATTGAAGCCCAGTTTTGGCACCCTGTGTGCGATACGCATGACCTGCTTCATGCGCCCAAGCCTGTGCAGGTGTTGGGCCAGGATGTGGTGTTGTGGCGCGATTTGCAGGGCAAGGCGCAAGCCCTGATCGACCAATGTCCGCACCGAGGCGCAAGGTTGTCACTGGGCCAAGTCTGTCAAGGGGCGCTGCAGTGTCCCTACCATGGCTGGACCTTCCAAGGCAGCGGCCAATGCGTGAAAGTCCCAGCCATGCCCGACTTCACACCCAGCACCGCGCAGCAAGCCCGTGCGGTGGCGGTGCAAGAAGCCTATGGCTTGGTGTGGGTGTGTTTGCATACCCAAACAGGCTCCTCCTTGACCACCACCGACCAAGTGCTACCGCCATTTGCCGCAGAAGCAAACGACCATTTACGTAAATTGAACGCCGGTCCTTACGAGGTGGTCACCAGCGCACCGCGCATCGTGGAAAACTTCCTTGACATGGCGCATTTTGGGTTTGTGCATGCCGGTTGGTTGGGTGACGCTGCGCATGCGGCGATTCCTGATTACCAAGTCGAAGCCACAGCGCAGGGGTTCAAGTTGGTGAACGCCCAAGCTTGGCAACCGCAGTCCAGTGCATTGGCCTCCCAAGGTGCGATGGTGGCCTATACCTACGAGGTCTGCCAACCGTACAGCGCGGTGCTCACCAAAGTGCCTGATGCCGCCAGTGGCGTGAAGCCTGGCTATGAAGAATCCATTGCGTTGTTCATTCAACCGGTAACGCCTGAGTTCAGTCAAGTGTGGTTTCGCATGGCGATTGCCGACTTTGATGCGCCTGCAGCAAACGTGCTGGCGTTTCAAGACACGATTTTTTTGCAAGACAAACCGGTGCTGGAATCGCAGCGCCCTCGCTTGCTGCCATTGAAGGCTGGGGCAGAATCCCATGTGGCGATGGACAAAGGCTCGGTGGCCTACCGCCGCTTTTTGCAACAACAGGGCATTACTTTTGGAGTGTGTTGAATGAATTTCGCAGCTATTCCCCCTGAGCGTTTGCCAGACTTGCTACGCGCCATGCCCAAAACCGAGCTGCACATGCACATCGAAGGCTCTTTGGAACCCGAGCTGATTTTTGCTTTGGCCCAACGCAACAAGGTGCGCTTGCGCTACCAAAGCGTGGAAGAACTGCGTGCGGCCTATGCGTTCACCGACTTGCAAAGCTTTTTGGACACCTACTACGCCGGTGCCAGCGTGTTGCAGCAGCCGCAAGATTTTTACGACATGGCCTGGGCCTACTTTTTACGTGCCAAGGCGGACAACGTGGTGCATGCCGAAATCTTTTTCGACCCGCAAACCCATACCGATCGCAAAGTGTCCATGCGCACCGTCATCACCGGTTTGCACCGCGCTTGTGTTGATGCGCAAAGTCAGTTGGGCATCAGCTCGTCGTTGATTTTGTGTTTCTTGCGGCATTTGTCGGAGGACCAAGCCTTCGACACCTTCGAGGAGGCTTTCCCTTTCAGAGACAAGTTCATCGGGGTGGGTTTGGACTCCAGTGAACGCGGCCACCCGCCCGAAAAGTTTGAGCGGGTGTTCAAGCGCGCGGCCCATTTCGGCTTCAAATTGGTGGCGCATGCTGGAGAAGAAGGGCCACCTGCTTATATATGGAGCGCCTTGGATGTGCTTCACGCCCAACGCATTGACCATGGCGTTCAAGCCATTCATGACACGGCTTTGATGGCGCGTTTGGCCAAAGAGCGCATTCCCTTGACGGTCTGCCCTTTGTCCAATCAAAAGCTGTGTGTCTTCCCCGACTTGTCGTACCACAACGTGGGGCAGATGTTGGACCAAGGCTTGTGCGTCATGCTCAATTCAGACGATCCCGCTTACTTTGGCGGCTATTTGAACGATAACTACCTGCAAACTTTTGCCGCCTTGAACCTGAATGCCCAGCACGCCTACCAGTTGGCCAGCAACAGCTTTGAGGCCAGCTTTGTGTCATCCGACCAAAAAGCGGTGTGGCGTCGGCAGTTGGATGCGTGCTTTGCTAAGTTTGGGGCTTAGAAAGTCACTTAATTGATCCAGTTGTCCAATGACAACTGAGGTACGCGCTTAAAGTCGCGGGTGTTGTTGGTCACCACGGTTGCGCCCAGACTTAGGGCGTGGGCGGCAATCATCAAGTCATTGCTGCCGATCAACTTGCCCTTGGTTTTCAAGGCATGCCGAATATGCGCATAGTGCATGGCGGCTTCATGGTTCCAATCGAGCGCTTTGATGTGTTGGCCCAGCAACGCAACAGCGGAGCGGTTTTCTTCCACACGGTTGCAAGCTTGCACACCGTACTGAAGTTCAGCCCATGTGACCATCGACATCGCCAAGTGGTTTGGGCTGATGCTTTGCAAGCGCTTAATCAGACTGGGTGAATTGCGCCTGAGCAGGGCCACGCAGATGTCTGTATCCAAGAGGTACAAAGCGCTCAAAGGCTTTCCCGCTCTTGAACGGCTTGGTCTTGCAGCGTGGCCATGAAATCTTCGCTGACTTGGGGGCCAAGGCTTAAAAAATCCGCCCAATTGTCTGGCCGTGGAGACAGCACCAGGTCGTCGCCAATTTTGCGTATATAGACTGTTTTTATCGTCTCTGGAAAGCGAAATGCCAACGGGATGGTCACGATTTGGCTCCGGTTGTTGGTGCCCACTCGGGCGGTGGTGAGGGTCATAAGTTACTCCATTTGCCAGCTACAAAAGTATGTGGCACTTACGAAATCTTGTCAATCGACTTACAAACCGCGCCAAGCGCTTGCTAGCATGGGCCAATGCACGACATCTTGTTGGTAGGCGGTGGACTGGGGGGCTTGGCCACGGCGTTGGCCTTGGGTCAAGCCGGTGTGACCACGCAGTTGTTTGAACAAAGCCCCGCGTTCACGGAGGTAGGCGCAGGCATTGGTTTGGGGCCCAACGCGCTGCGGCGACTAAAAGGCTGGGGCGTTGGGGAGGCGCTGCAAGCCAAAGGCTTTGTGCCTTCACAGCTCGAGGTGATGGACGCGAAAACCGGCCAGCAGTTGGGCTGCTTGCCCATGGCAAAGACGTTTGAGCAACGCTATGGAGCGCCTTACCTCACCATCCACCGAGCGGATTTGCATCAGGTCTTGTCAGATGCGGTCAATGCGCAAGGCCTGTCAGTGCTACATCTAGGGCAACGTTTGCAGGATGTAAAAGCAGATGCCTCGTGCGTCAAAACCCAATGGCTAAGCTCCGAAGGACAGGTTGTTGAACACGCAAGTCAAGCGCTGATAGGCGCAGACGGCATCAACAGCAAGCTGCGTGAACTGGCATGGCCGTCATTCCAGTTGCAAGCCAGTGGCCACTGGGCTTACCGCACCCTGTTGCCGCGCCATACCCTGCCTGCTGCCTGGCGGGGGGATGCCATGGGTTTGTGGTTGGGGCCGCGTTTGCATGTGGTGCATTACCCCGTGCGTGGTGGCGAATGGTTGAATGTGGTGGTGTTGGTCGAAACGAGCGATGCAGCGCAAACCCCAGGCTGGGACAGCCAACGCAGTGCAGCGCAAACCGCCCACGATTTACAAACAGCCCATCGGGGCAGTTGCAGCCGTTTACAAGACTTGGTCCGCATGAGCGAATCGTGGCGGGCATGGGCTTTGTTTGACCGTCAGCCTGTGCAAAGCGCAGATGACATGGCACAGGGCAGGCTGGCTTTATTGGGCGATGCGGCGCATCCCATGCTGCCGTATTTGGCCCAAGGTGCGGGCATGGCCATCGAAGACGCAGGCACATTGGCGCAGTGTTGGTTGCAAGCGGGGCTGAGCGTTGAGCAACGATTGCAACCCTATGCGCAAGCCCGTTGGCAACGTGTGGCCAAAGTACAAGCCAGAGCCAGGCGCAATGCGAGAGTGTTTCACGCCAGTGGTGCCTTGGCTTGGGGACGGGACCTTTCCATGCGTTGGGGCGGCGCGGCGGTCATGGATATGCCATGGCTGTACGGGCGATAGATCGCTTCTTCGCTTCGCTCATCGCGATGACGGTGTTAGAGCCGACCCAGCAACAACCATTCCATCAGCGCCTTTTGCACATGCAAACGGTTTTCAGCTTCATCCCACACCACCGACTGCGGACCGTCAATCACCTCGGCTTGCACTTCCTCACCCCGGTGGGCGGGCAGGCAGTGCATGAACAACGCGTCTGGCTGCGCGGCAGCCATCAAGCGGCTGTCCACACACCAAGCGCCAAAGGCCTTCCGACGGGCTTCGTTTTCCGCTTCATAGCCCATGCTGGTCCACACATCGGTGGTCACCAAGTCTGCGCCTTGGCAAGCTTCTAAGGGGTCTGTGAACACTTTGAAGCAATGGGGGTTTTTCACACCTGCCACGGCTTGGTTCACCTCGTAGCCGCTGGGGGTGCTGACGTGTACCGTGAAGCCCAGCAGGTCAGCCGCTTGCAGCCAGGTGTTGGCCATGTTGTTGCCGTCACCCACCCAAGCCACCACTTTGCCTTTGAGGCAGTCCAAGGGTTTGTTCACATCGCCTCGGTGCTCGATGAAGGTGAAGATATCGGCCAAGATTTGGCAGGGGTGAAATTCGTTGGTCAAACCATTGATGACCGGCACCCGCGAATTGGCGGCGAAGCGTTCGATCTTGGTTTGCTCGTAGGTGCGGATCATCACCAAATCCACCATGCGGCTGATCACTTTGGCGCTGTCTTCGATGGGCTCTGCGCGGCCCAGTTGGGTGTCGCCCGTGGTCAAGTGAACCACCGCACCGCCCATTTGGTACATGCCGGCTTCAAAGCTGATGCGGGTGCGGGTCGAGGCCTTCTCGAAAATCATGGCCAAGGTGCGATCGGTCAGTGGCTGGTGTTTGTCATAGGCCTTGAACTTGGCCTTGATCAGCGCCGCACGGCTGAACAAATACGCGTAGTCATCGGCAGACGCATCGCCAAAGTGCAAATAGTGTTTCAAAGGCTGGCTCATCTCAGGCCTTGGCTGTGTTTAAAAACGCTTTCACCAAAGGAACCAAGAGGGCCACCACCTCGTCGGCTTCCGCTTCTGTCATCGTGAGGGGCGGCAACAGTCGAATGACGCTGTCTGCAGTCACGCTCAGCAGCAAACCTGCTTCCAAAGCAATGCCCATCAAGGGGCCGCAGGGGCGGTCGAGTTCAATGCCCATCATCAAACCTTGGCCGCGAATCTCTTTCACGCCGCTCAGGCCTTTGAATTCACGCTCAAACGCTGCTTTGAAATGCAGGCCCAACTGGTGGGCGTGGTCCAGCAAACCGTCTTCTTCCATGATGCGCAGGGTTTCCACACCGGCACGCATGGCCAAGGGGTTGCCGCCGAAGGTGGTGCCGTGGTTGCCAGGCTGAAAAATGCCCGCTGCTTTGGGACCCGCCACCACCGCACCAATGGGCACACCCGAGCCCAAGCCTTTGGCCAAGGGCATGACATCGGGTTGAATGCCAGCCCATTGGTGGGCAAACCATTTGCCGGTGCGACCGATGCCGCATTGCACCTCGTCAATCATCAAGAGCCAGTCTTGCGCATCACACAGGGCGCGGATATCGCGCAGGTAGTCGGCACGCATGGGGTTGATGCCGCCTTCGCCTTGGATGGTCTCGAAAAACACCGCCACCACATTGGGGTTGCCATGCGTGGCCTTTTTCAAGGCCTCGATATCGTTCAGCGGCACCCGAATAAAGCCTTCCACCAACGGGCCAAAGCCTTTTTGGATTTTTTCGTTGCCGGTGGCGCTGAGCGTGGCGATGCTTCGGCCATGAAAGGCTCGCTCGTACACCACGATTTCAGGGCGCTCAATGCCTTTGTCGTGGCCGAATTTACGCGCCATCTTCAAGGCGGCTTCGTTGGCTTCCAGACCCGAATTGCAAAAGAACACATTGCTCATGCCCGACAACTCAACCAGTTTGTCCGCCAGTTGCTGCTGCAAGGGAATGTGAAAGTAGTTGCAGCTGTGCATCATCTTGCCAACCTGGTCTTGCAAAGCAGGGGTGAGCTTGGGGTGAGCGTGGCCCAAGGTGTTGACGGCAATGCCGGCCAAGGCGTCTAGGTAGCACTTGCCTGCGGTGTCCCACACCCGCACACCTCGGCCATGCGACACCGTCATCGGCAGTCGGCCGTAGGTGTTCATCAAATGGGCAGCGGGGTCGTGGGCGGCAGACATGGGCATTCCTTGGCAACAAATGAAATCGGCTCAGCAGCCGTGCAGGCTGGAGCCGGGGATGCCGATTCTAGGGGCTCTGGGGTGTCAGACCGGTGAAATACCCCAAGCCTAGAATGAATTGGTGCAAAGCAACAATTCCAAAGAAGTCATCATCCTGGGCGTGACCACCAGCGGTCAGACCTTTCGCCCCAGCGACTGGGCCGAGCGCTTGGCCGGTGTGATGAGCAGTTTTCGCCCTGGCGGTGCCGTGCCAGGTGACCATTTAAGTTACTCGCCTTGGTGCGTGCCCAATACCTTGGAGGGCAAAAAATGCGTCATTGTTCATATTGACATGCGCGATGACAATGTCATGGCGTGGGACTTTGTGATGGGCTTTGCCCGCGACAACCAGTTGCAGGTCATTCAAACCCAGCAGCCATAAAAAAACCGCCCCGAGGGGCGGTTTCTGCTTTTTGCCGTCAGCGCACCGTTTTCAAACGGCGGTCAGCACAAAGCCGACCGGGCTGTTTGCCTGAATCGTCAGGCGGCGAGGGCCAGGGCTTTCACCTTGGCAGCCAAGCGGCTCTTGTCACGAGCTGCTTTGTTTTTGTGGAAGATGTGCTTGTCAGCGATGGTGTCCACCACGGATTGCATCTTGCCAAACAGTTCGCTGGCTTTGGTCTTGTCACCAGCCAACACTGCTTTTTCAACATTCTTGACCGCAGTGCGGTATTGTGAACGCAGCGAGGTGTTGGCTGCATTCAGTTTCACGTCCTGACGGGCGCGTTTACGGCCCGACGCTAGGCGCGGGTTCTTTTTCTTGGGCTTTCCAGAGGCCATGGTATTTCCTTTAGGGGTTTGATGATGATGACGGCAAAGCCCGCCATTGTACCAAGCCCTTTGGCCCCCCACCGGGGGGTGGCCGCTACACTCCACCGCGTGAGCCTATTCAAGTCTGCTTCTACCGTGTCCTTGTGGACCTTGGCCTCGCGCATCACCGGTTTTGCGCGGGAGACCTTGGTTGCCAGCGTTTTCGGTGCCAATGCGCTGACCGACGCCTTCAATGTGGCGTTTCGCATCCCCAATTTGTTCCGTCGCCTGTTTGCCGAAGGCGCTTTTGCCCAAGCTTTTGTGCCGGTGCTGGCTGCTACCCGCACCGAGCAGGGTGACGACGCCACGCGTGAATTGATCGATAAAGTGGCCAGCGTGCTGCTGATGGCGGTGGTGACGCTGAGCCTGCTGGGCGTGCTGGCCGCGCCTGGCTTGGTTTGGGTCATGGCCAGCGGTTTGAAGCAATCGGCGCAGGGCATGGACACCGCCATCAACCTGACGCGGCTGATGTTTCCCTATATTGCTTTCATGTCGATGGTGGCCTTGTCGGCAGGTATCTTGAACACCTGGCGGCGCTTTGCGGTGCCAGCGGCCACACCGGTGCTGTTGAATGTGTGCATGATCAGCGCCGCCTTATGGGGTGCGCCTTGGTTGGCCACCCAAGGCATAGAGCCGATTTACGCCATGGCGGCAGGTGTCATGCTGGGCGGTGTGCTGCAGTTGGCAGTGCAATTGCCAGCATTGCGAAGTTTGGGTGTGTTGCCGCGTTTGGGCTTGTTGCCCCAAAGCCTGAAAGCCGCTTGGCAAGACGCAGGCACCCGCCGCATTCTGTCGCTGATGGCCCCCGCTTTGTTGGGTGTGGGCGTGGCGCAGTTGTCGCTCATCATCAACACCCAAATCGCCTCGCATTTGACGCCCGGCAGCGTGAGTTGGATCAGCTATGCCGACCGCCTGATGGAGTTTCCGATTGCCTTGCTGGGCGTGGCCTTGGGCGTGGTGCTGATGCCGCAACTCGCTTCTGCGCAGGCCAATCGTGACGCAGACGCTTACTCGGCCATGCTGGACTGGGGTTTGCGACTGGTGCTGGTGTTGGCTTGGCCTTGCGCCGTGGCGCTGCTGCTGTTTGCCCAGCCGCTGGTGGCGGTGCTCTACCACTATGGCGCTTTCACCGACCGTGATGTGGCGCAGACCACCTTGGCCTTGATGGGCTACGGCGTGGGCGTGCTGGGTTTGGTGGCCATCAAGGTGCTGGCGCCCGGTTTCTTTGCCAAACAAGACACCCGCACGCCTGTGAAGATCGCGGTGGTGGTGCTGGTGTTCACCCAATTCATGAACTTTGTGTTGGTGCCTTACTTGGCCCATGCCGCGCTGACCCTGTCGATTGGCTTGGGGGCCTTGCTCAATGCCTTGTGGCTGCTCATCGGTTTGCTGCGCAACCGCAGTTTTGTAGCCAAAGCAGGGTGGGGCATGCTGCTGCTGCGGGTGCTGTTGGCGTCTGCCGCCATGGGCGCTGTGTTGTTCTATGCCGCCGGTCATTGGGATTGGACCGCATTGCGCGCCACGCCATGGCTGCGAATCGGCTTGATGGCAGGCGTATTAAGCGCCTGCGCTGTGGTGTATTTCGCGACACTGAGGGGTCTTGGCATGGATATTCGTGGACTTTTGCGGCGCTAGAGGCATGATGACGCCATGGACTACAAACTAAAGCCCCCCTCTGCATTGGACTATTTCACCGCTTTGGTGCAAAGCGATGACGAGTTTCCGTTGTTAGAGACCGCCATCAGCTTGGCGCAAGATGAATTTCCCTCGCTGGACATTCAACAGGTACTGAGTGACATGGACCATTGGGCTGCGCGGTTAAAGCGCAGCATCCTGCCCGGTGCCGACGCTTTGGACAAATTGCGTGAACTCAACCACTTTTTCTACAGCAACCTGCGCTTTGCCGGCAATGTGAACCACTACGACAACCCGCACAACAGCTATTTGAATGTGGTGATGTCTACCCGCTTGGGCATTCCCATCAGTTTGGCGGTGCTGTGGTTGGAGTTGGGCCAAAGCATTGGTTTGCCTGTGTTTGGCGTGGGCTTCCCAGGGCATTTTTTGGTGAAGTTGGATTTACCCGCTCCACAGGATGGCCATGTGGTGATTGACCCCTTCAGCGGCGAATCGCTCAGCCGTGAGGACCTGTGTGAGCGCCTCATGCCTTGGCTGCCCGGTGCCAAGGCTGGCCAACCGAATGCCATCTCCGACGATGCTTTGGCCTTTCATCTGCAAGCCGCTGAGCCCCGTGAAATCATTGCCCGCATGCTGCGTAATTTGCATGAAATTTACCGCCGCCAAGGCGACCAAGAGCGTCTTTTACGGGTGCAGGCGCGGTTGGCGGTGTTGTTGCAAGACTAGCGTCGTCGCTAGGGGGCGTCATCGCGAGCGCAGCGAAGCAATCTAGTGAATCACCACCGCCGCGCCATTGCCCTTGTCGGCAATCACGCCAATGCGGTACACCTGCTCACCCAGATCCGCCAAAGTCTTGGCGCAAGCATCAGCGGCTAAGGCGTCCAGCACCAACACCATGCCAATGCCGTTGTTGAAGGTGCGGCACATCTCGGCCTCGTCAATGCCCGCCGTGGTTTGCAGCCAGGTAAACAGTTCTGTACGTGGCCAACTGGCACGTTGTAGGTGGGCGGCGCAGTGGTCTGGCAGCACGCGGGGAATGTTCTCGGTCAAGCCGCCGCCAGTGATGTGCGCCAGTGCTTTGATGGGGTGGGCTTTCAAAGCCGCCAACACCGACTTCACATACAGCCGTGTGGGTGCCATCAGCGCCTGTTTGAAGGGCTGGCCGTCCAAAGTGGCGGGCAAATGGGCAGCCGCTCTGTCGATGCATTTGCGCACCAAGCTAAAGCCGTTGGAATGCACGCCGCTGGACGCCAAGCCCAGCACCACGTCGCTGGGCTTCACATCCTTGCCCGTCAAAATCAGCGACTTTTCCACCACGCCCACCGCAAAACCCGCCAAGTCGTATTCGCCAGCAGGGTACATGCCGGGCATCTCGGCGGTTTCGCCGCCAATCAGGGCGCAGCCTGACAGCTCGCAACCCTTGGCAATGCCGCCCACCACCGCAGCGGCGGTGTCCACATCCAGCTTGCCGCAGGCGAAGTAATCCAGGAAAAACAGGGGTTCGGCACCTGGCACCAGTACGTCATTCACGCTCATGGCCACCAAGTCGATGCCCACGGTGTCGTGCATCTGCCATTCAAAAGCCAACTTCAGCTTGGTGCCCACGCCATCGGTGCCACTCACCAACACCGGTTCTTTATAGTTTTTAGGTACTTCAAACAAAGCGCCAAAGCCGCCAATGCCCGCTAAAACGCCATCACGCATGGTTTTTTTGGCCAAGGGCTTGATGCGTTCAACCAAGGCGTCGCCTGCGTCAATGTCAACGCCTGCGTCTTTGTAGGAAAGGGGAGTGTTCATGAAGGGGAGGGCGCCAATGCGCTAAAGGGATGGGTCGATAGAATGGCGCATTCTAAATGCCGGGTCTCTCACCAGCTGATGTCTTCCTCCCCTGATTACCGACTCTATGCCGCTTGGCTGGCCATTGCGGCGGCAGTGGCATTCGTGTTGTGGTGGTTGCTGCCGGTTTTGACGCCTTTTTTAATCGCTGCCGTCATGGCCTATGTGCTGTCGCCGGTGGTGCAAGGTTTGCAGCAGTGGCTGGGCGAGGGCTTCCCCAAAAGCATATTGGTGCTGGTCTGCGAGACCGCTTTCATCGGGATTTTGCTGGCGGTGGTGGCCTTGGTGGTGCCGGTGCTGTTCAAAGAAGCGGCTCGCATTCAAATGCAATTGCCGCAGTTGCTCGACGAGCTGAAGACCCATCTTGAACCCGTGTTGCTGAGCTGGGGCTTTCCCATTGAACTCGATGCCCAAGGGCTGAAAGCCTGGCTGGCAAAAAACGCCGATGGCCTGTCTGACAGCGCTTTGTCGTCCTTGATGGAATCGCTTCGCATCGGTGGCAGCGTGGCCTTGGCGGTGGTGGGCAATTTGGTGCTG
>Ga0214917_10001888_pt1 | contig 26421 bp, 21 predicted proteins | sample LL_1208_BB_MetaG_FD_177983 | JGI IMG/M metagenome (GOLD analysis project Ga0214917, IMG submission 177983) | Freshwater microbial communities from Lake Lanier, Atlanta, Georgia, United States - LL_1208_BB | ecosystem: Environmental > Aquatic > Freshwater > Lake | place: USA: Georgia | collected...
CATAAAAGATGAAGATATAAATGTATCAGGTTTATTGTCATAATATTTTCTTTCAAAATTATGTGTATCGTAAACTTTATAACTTATTTTTATTTTTTCTAATTCATTAATAATACTTTGATGAAATTTTTTAATATCTTCGTAATAAAAATATTCACTTTGATAATTATAGTTTCTTTCGTCTTTGTGCAATTGTAAAATTTTATATTCAATATCTAATATTTCATCGCGTGTTAATTTATCTAAAAACTCATAATAATAAAGATACTTAGAATTACTAAATATTGATAAATAATCAATCCATCTATATTCAATTCTCATTGACATTCCAAATTTTATTGTCTTGTCTTTTTCTAATTGTGTTGTTGTTAACAAATATAAACCAATCATTTTTTAACTATATTTTGTATAATACTAAATCATATACTTATCAATAAAAAATCAATTTTTATAATACAAATATTATAAAAAATATACAAATTTAATACTATATAAAAATTATTTTTCATATAAAATTTTTATTTGTGGTAATATATTATTTGCTATATTATTTTCTATAGATGTATTTAGACTACTTAAATTTTTTGATACTTGCATTGTAATACGATGATCTGAACCATATATTTTTTTATAACCTTCTAATGAATATTCAAAAAAAACTTTTGCGCGTTCTAATTTTAATTCATTTGCATATAATACGGCTAGATTATTCATTATGTCATATTTCTCATAACTTTCAACACCTATGTTTTTCTCAATTTGAACTAATACTTTTTCATATAAAATTATAGCATCATTATATTGTTGTAATACGCTATAAACATTTCCTAATTGATTTATTACTAATAATATCTCTGGTTTATCTGAACCATATAAATTACTAAAATTTGTTATTACATATTCATATAATTCTTTTGCTTCATTGTAATTATGTAACTCTACATATATATTTGCTAAATTTGATTCTACTAATAATGTTTGATAATGTGTTTTACCAAGAACTTTTTTACATTGATCTATTTCTCTTAAACATATTTCTTTCGCTTTTTCATAATTGTTTCTAAATTTATAAACAAGAGTCAAATTATTCATTATACTTAGTATTTTTGGATGATTTGGTAAAAACTTGTCAAAATTCTCTAATAAATTTTCTAAAAATTCTTCTGCTTTTATAAAATTTTTTTTACGAATACATTCTTTTGCTAAATTCTCTATTATACTCAATTTTTTAAGATTTGCCATTATTATTTAATGTAAAAATTTTTGATATTCTGTATATTTATATTATTCATATTTTTCATATTTTTCAATTTTTGTAAAAAATAAGCAACTATTGTAAGCTTCTCTTATAATGAAAGGTAGAATATATTTGATATATATTCTTTATAACCTACTTTTTTATAAACATATTCATATATATAACTATATATTTCACAATATTTTCTTGAAATCCAATACATAAATATATTTAATTTTTTATTATATAATTCAAGATATTTTTGTTTTATTTCATTTATCTCATTTATAAAATTATTTTTATTTGGAATTCTTTTTATTATCTTGTCTATACTAATCATATTTGTAATACATTTAGTAAAATTATTTTTATTTGCAAAATATATTTCTTTATCTTCTTTATTATTTGGTTGAAATCCAAATTTTCCATACCAAGTATCACCTTCTAATAACATTGTACTTTTACTTAAATTTATACTAAAATATTTATTATTTATATTTTTACAACTAATATGTGAACTGTCTAATAACTGAATTTCTTTAATTTCTAATTTTTCACATATTTTTATTACTATTTCTAATAAAATTTTACCCATGCTTTCAATATTATCATTATAATTATTTCCTATTTTTGTCATTAAACAACCTTGTTGTTTTATTAAATCTGTTAAATGACATATTCTATCTTCTATATTTATTTGTAATATTATGCAATTCATATCTTTTGAATAAAAATTTATTATATAATATTCTAATTCTTTATTTTCAATTACTCTTCTTACACATATATTATATTTATTGTTATTTAATATAATTTGGTGTACATTATATTTACATTTATTTAATTCTTCTTTATCAACTATATCACCACCTAAAAATTTATTCAATCTATCTATACCATATTTATTTATTTTTTTACTTATTATACTTTTTTCTTCTAAACATAAATTTATATTACACAATTTTATAATATCATTAAAATGTTCATATAATGATTTAACCAGTTTTATTTTTTTCATTATATAAAAAATTATTGAAAAAAATAAAAAAGAACTATATAATAATGGTAAACAAAAGCTATATTCTAATAAAATATTATTTGTTACTAAAAATTATTTATATCCAAATAATTTTGCTTTTTTTATCATTTCAGGACTTTTTGGATTCTTAAATTTTTCTGGTATTATTTTAGTTCTATTAGCTATGGCTAATTCTTTTTCTAAAATATCATCATATATTTTTTTTGATATTTTATCACCTTCAATCAAATAATAACCATATTTATGAAGTTTTTCTTCTATTTGCGGTGTAACCTCAATCATTATTTGACTAGTATTATTTTTATTATCTAAAATATTTGTTCTACAATAAGGACAATTATTAGTACCATAATGAACACTTGACATAAGACAAGTGGTATGAAAACAATGTCCACATTCTGTCAAACTTTTATTTTTATCATCTTTTATGTCTTCCAAACATATAGAACAATTATTCATTTTTATATATATGATAACTTATTGATTCTCTTTTTATGATAAAATCAATTTTTTGTAAATAAAATCACTTTATTTATAAACATAATTATAAATAATATTTATATGAATTTTATTTACAAAAAATTATTCCTACAAGTTAAAAAGATAATACCAAAAATATCTGATACTGAGTTAATTGCTCTAAGATCTGGTGGTGTTAGTATTGATAGAGATATTTTCTCCGGTAAAATTAATCTACATAAATTACATAAAAATAAAAAAGAATTACCTGATAATGAAGATACTATTATTAATTACTTAACCAATAATATTTTATCTAATATTGGTAAACAAAAGCTATATCCTAACAAAAATATTTTTAATATTTTAAAATTATTAGGAAATGATGGCTATTTAAGTATGATCATTGATAAAAAGTATAATGGTAACAAGTTATCTATTACTGCTCAATCTAAAATTATTACTAAAATATCATCTTATAATCCATCTTTAGGTGTAGTTGTAATGGTTCCTAATTCTCTTGGTCCTGGTGAATTATTACAACATTATGGTACTGAAAATCAAAAAAATTATTTTTTACCAAAATTGGCTATTGGTGAAATGATTCCTTGTTTTGGATTAACTGGACCTAATAATGGTAGTGATGCTACTGGTGAAATTGATGAAGGTGTTATGTCAATGGTTAATGGTAAAAAAACTATTACTATTAAATTAAATAAAAGATATATTACTTTGGCACCTGTTGCTAATTTAATCGGTATTGCTTTCAAATTAAAAGATCCTGATAATTATTTAGAAAAAGGTAAAGAGGGTATTACACTTGCTTTAATTGAAAAAGGTCATCCTGGATTATTACAAAATTCATATCATAATCCAAACAATGCAGGATTTCCAAATGGAACTATTAAAGGTACTATTGATATTAAAGTTGATTCAATTATCGGTGGTGAAGAAAAAGCCGGTCATGGTTGGCAAATGTTAATGGAATGTCTTGCTGTTGGAAGAGGTGTTAGTTTACCATCATCTTCTAATGGCGCTTCTAAAAGTATTACTTTCGGCATTCATAATTATATTAAGCATCGTAAACAATTTAAAATGAATATTGGAAATATGGAAGCAGTAAAAGAAAAATATATTGATATGATATACAATACTTGGATTATAAATTCTTCTGTTGCTTTTATGAATCATATTTTAGATGAAGGTAGTGTTCCTAGTGTTTTAACCGCTATTATGAAACAACAAACTACTGAAAGAAGTAGAATTATCTTAAATCATGGTATGGATATATATGCTGGTAGTGGTATCTGTCTGGGTGATAATAACTTTATGACAGATTTCTATAATTCATCACCTGTTGGTATTACTGTTGAAGGATCAAATACATTAACTAGAGGACTTATTATTTTTGGTCAAGGATTAAATAAAAGTCATCCACATATTTATAATATTTTTGATAGCATTCAAAATAATGATGTTGCTAAATTTACACACAATTTTAATAATATGGTTAAAGATGTCATAATTAATTATTCAAAAAGTCTTATTCCTAATATTAATTATAATTCTAATATAATTAACAGATTAATGTTATTGACTGTTAAATTTAGTAATTTAACTAATTTTATTGCATTGCTTGGTGGAAAAATAAAATCTAAACAAATAATTTCAGGTGAAATGGCTGACATTCTATCAAATATTTATCTTGCTCATTCATTAATTTGGTTCCATAATAATTATACTAATAATGAATTAACATTATTAAGAGATTTTTGTATAAATAAATTATGTAATGAGGCAGAATATAAATTAAATAATGTAATTGATAATTATCCAAATAATTTTATAAAATTATTATTATATCCTACTAAATGTTTACTTAAAAAAAATAAATATGAAGATATTAATGTTATGTATAATTTTATAAATAATAACCAAAAAGTAATTGATATTATTAAAGAAGATATTTACTATAATGATACAATTTTATCTAAACTAGATCAATTAAATAAATTAGATAAAAATAGTAATGAATATAAAATATTATATCAAGAAATTATTAGTGTCGGTGAATATCAAATTTAAGCAACATTTGTTGCCTCACTTTAGTGAGCTTTTCTGTAAGAAAAGGTTGAATTAGATAAAAATAGTAATGAATATAAAATATTATATCAAGAAATTATTAGTGTCGGTGAATATCAAATTTAATATATTTTGAAATAAATAATATATTTTTATATAGTTAATATATTATTATGACTAGATTGCGAACTATTTTACAACAATATATTCCAGAAAAACAATTTTTTGACACTATTGAATTTTTTAGAGATCAAAAAATTAATAATTTATATTTTATTAAAAGTAAAGTATTAGATTTAACTTTATATAATCATAATTTAATAGGTGGTGATAAATATAATCTTGAATTAAAAATTAATAATCAAACTTATAAAGTTCATATTGAACAATATTCTGATTCTTTTGATAAAAATTTAAAAATTATTAATTTTATTAAATTTAATGCAAAATTAGATATCAGAGGCGATTATAAAGAAGATGATCATTGTGGTGTATTAATTATTGATAAAAAAGAACAATTGGCAACTATTCAATCTATTAATAATTATAATGAATGTATAAAATGTATTGAAGGTAATAAGCCAATTAAAATTGGAGATATACTTACACAAATTATGATTATAATATCAATGAGAAATAATATAAAAAAAATAAGTTTAACAGATAATTCATATTTAATGTGTGGTAATTCAAAAATATCATTAATACATCTACGAACTATGACTAAAGGTATGCCATTTTATTCAAAATATGGTTTCATACCAACATATGAAGAAGAAAACGAAATTTTTAAAGAAAATAAGAAAATTTTTAAAGAAAAACCTACTTTAACAAAAAAAGAATTAATAAAAATATTAAATTTTAAGAAATTTAATGAAAAGTATGATCTTAAAATAATAAATTATATAAATAATATTATAATACCTAAATTAACAGAAGTCAATTTGGTAAATAAATTTGTTGATAATATAATTAATGATAAAACAAATGAAGGCTGTTCTATATTATATAATATTTATATGGATATATACAAAAAAATTGGATATTCAAAATATGAAAAAAGACATTTTGAATTAGATCTAACTAAAAGTAATTTAATAAATTCTAATAAATAAGTTATATTATGTGATATCATAATATCAAAAAATTGATTTACTATAATAATATTCTATGAAATTATATAAATATTACAGAATGAAAATAGAAGAAATAATAAGCGGTGATTGTTATATTAAAAGTGAAAATTCACGATTATTAGATAAATATAATATTACATTTTATAATAATAATTCAATTAAAGTAAAACATATCTTTTACGAAAATGATGAAATGGTTGAAGAAAATATGATTACTGAAGATTTATTTGAAATAAATGATGGTGTTAAAATTCCATATAAATATATTACTGAAATACTTGGTATTTTCAATAAAACAGATTCTATGAATACTAATGCAAATATTTTATTAACATTTTTTACAATTATACAAATTATCATAACTGATTATGAATTACAAAATAGTAATTATATTACTAATTATTATGAATCTTCTGAAAAAATAAAATTATTAAATAACGAAATTCTTAAATTAAATAAAATTATTAAAAAATATAATGATGATGATGAATCAATGTCTCTTACAATTTTAAATTTAGAAAATAATATTAATTCACTTTCTGAAAAAAATATATCTTTGCAAAAACAAATTAAAGAAAATAATAAATTTCTATCTAATAAAGATAGAAATTATAGCATCTTACATAAAAATTATACTGATTTAACTAGTAAATATAATACACTTACATTATTAGTAATATTTATTTGGACTGGTTTTTCATTATCAATTGTGTATATACTTTATTATCAATTATACTAAAAAATATATTTTAGTTAAATTATTATTAGTTTTTATTTAGTTTATAAACATTTTTAATGTTCTCATAAATTTATTATAATATAAATCTTTGTCAGTAAATACTGCAATAATATCTTCATCAAAATGAATTACATCAATAATTTTTTTATTTGCACCTTGTATACCTTCAAATACTCTTATTATCGGATGTAATAATTTTGCATCTGATTCTTTTCCTAAAACACTTTCTTTTTGACCTAATCTATCAATATCGTATATATGTTCATTTGAATATTCTAATGTTAATACTATAAATATTGTATCAGATCTATTTTTAAATATATCTTCATACAAAAATCTTACTGATACATTATTATAATAATATACTTGTTTTGTTTCTTTATTATAACATATTAAATCACATAGTTGACTATACATTTGATACATTGGAGATGTTAAATTTATTTTATATACTATATGATTGACTATTTCTTCTAATTTATTACTATCAAATAATATTAATTCAAACTTGTTATCATAATTTAAATTTACAAAATATTTTATTAAATATCTAAAACCATGTATGAAACCACCTGAACTTTTCTTAAAATCTAATGAATGCATTAATGAACCAATAAAATATAAATTTTTATTATTTACACTCTCATAATTAGATTTTATTTGTGGATATTTTTTATTTTCTGTTAATTCTAAATCAAAATTAAATATACTATTATCAAATTTCCAACCTGTTGTATATATTACTATATCAAATTTATTTATATCATTGCTAAAATATGGATGATGTAGTTTACATTCTTCTGAACATAATTTATATACTTCATATTTTGATCCTTCACTTTCTTGTTTTATTCTTAATATGTTGTTATTCTCTAATGAATTTAAACTTTTTAATAAAAATGTATCATAGTATGGTATATATACTGATCTTAAATCACCCGTGTAATGTGTTGTCATTGCCCATGGTTTCGGTTTTTTTCCATAAATTAATATTCTACTTGCATAATTATTTAATAAATTCGCTAGTTCGTATCCTGCATTTCCATTGCCTATTATTAATATTGATTTATTCACAAAATTCTTTAAATTCTCTTTATTTAAAAAATAATCTTTTTCATATTCACTATAATGTTTTATTGGCGTTTTTATTTCTGTATTTACTGGCATCATCGGTTTTGATAATCCTGTCGCACATATTAAACTATTGCATTCATATGTTATTTCTTCACTGTCTTTTATTATATTTAAGATGTAACCATTTTTCTCTTTTTTTATAACTTCTTTTACAAAAGTGTTATATAAAATATTTAATTCGTTTTTTGTTGCATAATCATTTAAATATCTAACTAAATCTTTATTACTTGGATAATAATCATCAGAATATTCAGTAAATAATAAATTTTCTTCTGATAATAAAGAATTCCAATCATGGCGTAAATTATAATCTGGATGCGAATTGCCGGTGTATTTTTTATTTATTGATATCAATTTTCCTGAATGAGGATATTTATCAAAAAATGACCCTGCTAATTCATTTTTTTCTAAAATTATATATTCAATACCTATTTTAGAAAAAAAATATCCTAATTGTATACCTGCAGGACCACCGCCGATAATTATATTATCATAATATAATTTAGAACTCATATATATATAAAAATATGTATAATTTTTATACCAAAATAAATAATTTATTTTTTATTATTTTTTATTATTATTTTTTATTATTATTTTTTATTATTATTTATTACATAATAATAATAATTTATTTTTGTATTTATTATATTCTTCTTCTGTTAACATATATTTAAAAATATTTCTAGGATCATCAAATATTTTATTATATATTTCTTTTGGTAATTTATATTTTTCTAAAAAATCCAAATATTTATTATAATAATCTTTATTTATACTTTCATTTCGTGATGTAATTAATTTTCCTAATTTTAAATCAAATATATCATTTAATATTAAATGCCATAGTTTAATATCTCTATATCGTAATATTATAAATTCTATATTACCCTTTTTCCATGAATGGTATTTTTTATTATGATCAAAATATTGAAGATTTTTATATTCTTCTGGATATAATTCAAAAAAACCTTTAAAAAAATTATTTATTTGATATTTTAACATGTGGCCATTAAAATAATCTATTAATTCTTCTGTTGTTTTTTTATCATAATCTGGCATTATTGCTTCTATTACTTGAAAAAAAAATGAGATGCATGCTTCTAATTCATCACGATATATGTTTATTATTTTAAAAGTTTTATTTTCTGAATTTATATTTATAAATTCTTTTAAAGTAATTGGATTATTTTGCCCTGGAAATGGACCTGTAAAAAAAGACATTGAGTGTGTATAATATGTTTTTATATTTGATTCTAATAAATTCGCCTGTAGTGTATTTCCTGCACATTTTGGTGAACTGTATATTAAAACATCATAATTATTATCCATTATATTATAATATTATATATATATAATAAAAATATCAATATCTTTTCCATTCGTAAAAAATATTTCTAAATATTGTTTTGGTATATATAAGAATTTAATATTTCCATTTATTTCATCGTATATATATTTATTTGTAAGTGTTAATACTGATTTTACATTTATATTACTAGGTAAGTATTCTTTCATTTCTATTTCTTTTTTTATTGTTCCGTCTTTATTATAATATAAATTTAATATATAATTTTTTTTTTCATCTATAGTTGGTAAAATAGAATAATATAATCCATTATTATATAATATTTTTTTTTCATAATTTATATTATTTGATTTACTAGGTATTTTTATTTTTCTACAGTAATTCATATTTTATTATTTTATTATTTTATTATTTTATTATTTTATTATTTTAATCTTTTATCAATTTATTATTTTATCAATTTTTTATCAATTTTTTATTATATAATATATATTATATTATGTCTAACAATAGTTTGTATAATTTATTATATGTGGATTTAGATGGAAAAATATATAATGTTAATTCCGATACATGGACTAAAGATGATCAATGGACTTTTTCAGATTCTAATCTTGAGATTGTTAATAGCTATTTAAAAGCAAGTAAGATAACACAATTACATAATGGTAAATTTCTATATTTAGCTACAAATTGTTCTGTTTATATTTGTGATGCTGATTTTACTAATTCTAAATTAATTAGTGATAAAAAATTTTATAGTATTACACAAACTTCTAATTATAATATCCTATTGTCATCTAAAGATGGTATTATATATTCTCTTAAAAGTATTTATGATTTCAATCCTACTCAATTTTATAATGATAGTAATATCTACTCTTGTATTAAACAAACTTATAATAGTAAAATTTTAGCTATTCAGGGTAATCCATTTGGTAATACTTATGTATTTGATCTTACTAAAACATCTTTAACTAATAAAAAAATTGTTACTGCTAATGATGGATGGAAAAATAGAGTATCAGTATTTCTTCCTGATCAATCTTCTGTGATTAATCTTGATTGCCAAGCTGGTGCTGAAAAAATAGCATATAAGTATACTTTTAGCTCTAGTGATGGTGATTATACATTAAAAAGCAAAAGAAGTGATCAGTGTGATTATGGTGAAGAACAATCAGATGGATTATGTTATACAAAATGCAAAGATGGTTATAAGGGTATTGCAACAGTATGTTGGCAGACTTGTGATGGTGATATTGATACTGGTGCTACTTGTATGGAAAAATGCAAAGATGGATACACAAATAAAGCTGGTATTTGTTATTATGATGCAAATCCATCATATTATGATAGAGGTGCTGGTACTGTTCCTGATTATACTTGCCCATCTGGTTATAATGTAAATGGTGTTACTTGTTTAAAAGATCCACCAACTGGTTTTCATACTAATCCTGGTGATATTTCTACTTATTGGAACGATAATAAACATTATGATAGAGGTGCTGGAACTGTTCCTGATTATTCTTGTCCGAGTGGATATACAAGATCTACTCTAACTTGTGTTAAAGATCCACCATCTGGTTATCATGTTAATGATGGTGATATTTCTACTTATTGGAATGATAATAAGCATTATGATAGAGGCGCTGGTACTATTCCTAATTATACATGTGATAAAGGATATACTAGATCAGGTACTAATTGTGTTCCTGACGCACCATCTGGTTATCATATAAATGATGGTGATATTGTTTCTTATTGGAATGATAAATATAGTTATGATAGAGGTGTTGGTACTATACCTACTTATGGAACTTGTAATAAAAGTGGATTAACTAATGTAGTAGATGGTGTATCAACATGTACTGGATGGGATAGTTGTAATAAAAAAATAAAAACAGATCAATGGGGTGTTGATGGTGGTCGTTGTGGTAAAAAAAAAACTTGTCCTGGATGTTCTAGAACTAAATGGAGTGGATGGAGAAATACTATTTCTAAAACTTATTGGGATTCAGATTGTAATTGTTATGAAGCAGATAATTCATGTACATGGACAAATGAAAGTTGCGTAGGTAGTGCAATTACAAGAGATAGACCAGCTAGTTGTTCAAGTGATAGACAAATAGAATCAGGTATGTGTTATAAAAAACCTAGTTCTGGTTATAAATGTGTTGTTACATCATGTACATCAGATAATCCTGCATCTAAATTAATTGATGCTTCTAAAATAAAACAAGCAACACAATCATGTTCATCTGGTAAAGAATTAATTGCTGGATTATGTTATGATAAACCAAAAGATGGTTATGTTTGTAATACTACATCTTGTGATCCAACACCTTTATCTAAAACAATTGATCCAACATCTAATAAAACAGCAACAGGTAGTTGTCCAAGTGGTAAAGAAATGGTTGCTGGATTATGTTATGATAAACCAAAAGATGGCTATGTTTGTAATACTACATCTTGTGACCCTGACCCTCTGTCTAAAATGATTGACCCTAGTACATCTAAAAGTGCTAGTCCTGATTGTGGAAGTAAAGAATTAGTTGCTGGATTATGTTATGATAAACCAAAAGATGGTTTTATTTGTAATAGTACTGCTTGTAGCGTTAAAAGTTATGTTCCTGACACATATTCTAAAAAATCATATGATAGAGGTGTTGGTAGAATACCTATTCAAACTACTAGTTCTGCAGTATCATGTACTGATGATTGTTGTATTTCAGATCTAGCTTTCTATAATCCAAATTATCTTAAACCAACTTCTTTAACTTTACCAAATATACCTGTTACTAGTGGATTATTTGCATATTATGATGCATCTTCATTTAAAAATAATATATGGTACGATTTAACACCTAATAACAATAATGTTGTATATTTAAATGGTACTGTTAACATTGATCCTGTTAAAAATTATCTTTATGGTGATGTAAATACATCTATGTTATTTCCTTGCGAAGTTTTACCAGATAATTATACTATTTTTCATATTTGTAAATATAATGGTAATAATCAAGGTGCTATTCTTTCTGGTTATGATAATAATTGGATATCAGGATTTTATCAAGCAAAATCAGGTATTGCTTATCACGGTGGTTTAAATACTCAAAAAGATTTATCATTATTTGATAATAGATGGGTATTTTCAACTGATTTAAATACTAAATATAGAGCTAATCTTAATGATTATACTACTTCTAATGCTTATAATAAATCTTGTCAATTAGCTATTAATATGAATGATGATATAAAAAATAATTCTGATTGGGCTATTGCTTGTGTTATTGTTTTTGATAAAAATCTTAGTGATTCTGATATTAATATTATTGAAAAATGGCTTATTACTACTTATAGCAGTTTATGGTATGAAACTTATAGTGAAACATTATCACAATTAGGTTATAGTTGTTACAATAATAATGTTGGTAAAGTAACTAAAAATTATACTAATTATGAATATGCTACTTATAATAATAAAGATCTTATTAAATGTGAATCGTTATATTATCCTCAAAAAGCTGAAGTTAAAAGTTTAACTTGTTCTGAATCATCTACTATATTAGATATTGAACCTAAATATATTGATTCTGAAATTATATCTGAAATTATATCTGAAACTACATCTGAAACTAATTCCGAAAATAGTTATAAAATTAATTCCGAAATTATTTATAAAACTAATCCTGAATCTTTATGTAAAACTGCATTTGATAATTATAATTTATATCCATCAACTAATCCATTAGTTGTTAGAGGAAATGATATATATTCTAATCTTACAAATTCTATTACTGATAAAGTACAATTAAATAATATCGGTACTTCTCATTATAATACATTTAATAAAATTGTTAGTGATTATAATCCAAATGATACAGATACTACAAAAAAAGTATTTGATGAAATATTAAAAAAAACACCTTTAAAAATGGGTTGTTGTTTTAGAAAATTAAATGATAATGCTGCTAGATCTGTTCTTGTTAGAACACCTCTTGACCCTGAAAATACTGATGAAACATTTAAGAAATTTGATTTCCAATTTGAATCTATGAAAATACCTGAAAATACTTGTCCGGTTGATTATTATGCAGATTCTGATAATTGTAATGCATTTTATGATGTTTATTGTGCTAATGTTATTGATGCTTTTAACAAACAAAAATTATCTGTTGATGATTTCTTAACATATGCTCCAGAATGTGCATGTTATGCACCAAAAACAGATGCACAAGCAGCATATCCTGATGTAACACCACCTGCTTGTTATAAAGATGGTTGTCAATTAGGAAATGCATCATATTTAGATACTGTTTCTAGAAATACACCTTGTGATCTTACAGTTTGTAGTAATATTTTTAATGTATCTAATATAACAGCCGGTGGTAATGTAACAATTGATCCTAAATTAGAAAATACTTGTGGTGATTATTTACCAAAAACTAATACTTCTACAAATAGTGATTCTACTACTGGTGTTTCTTCAAATACTGCACCTGCTACTAGTTCTTCAAATACGGCACCAACAACTAGTTCTTCAAATACTACACCAATAACTAGTTCTAATAGTGGTAGTGCTTCTAATAGTGGTAGTACTTCAAACAATGCATTAACAAGTGATTCTAGTTCATCAAGTAATTATACAATGATAATAATTATAGTAGTAGTAATATTATTATTGATATCGTGTATATCATTATTTATGAAGAAAAAGAAATAATTTTTTTGTAACTAAAAAATTATATTATAATAATAATATAATTTTTTTCACAAATATTATATATGAACACAATTGATAAAGTTGATATTACGAATAATAAAATATTATTTTTAGGATATGGTGCGGTTGCAAAATGTGTTTGGAATTATTTTGATAATTATTTTAATTATGATATAAAGAATATATATATAATTGATAAATCAAAAGAAACACTATATGGACCAAAACTAGATATAATTAATAAAAATAATATTTTAATTGAAACAGTTAAATCAGATAATTTTGATTTTATTATAAATAAATTTAATATTAAACAAAATGATATTATTATAGATCTTACTTTTTTATCAAATACTTATTATTTTATAAGTAGATGTTTATTATTAGGTATAAATTATATTAATACTAGTATTGAAGACGGTAATGATGAAATGTTAGGTTCATCAATATATATACAACAAAAAACTCTTGCTAATATTTATTCAGATTTTAAAAAAAATAATACTATTAAATCTAATATATTAACTGAATTTGGACAAAATCCTGGTTTAATACAACATTATATTTTATTCGCTCTTAATCATTTAAATAAGTTATATTATAAAAATGATGTTGATGATTATAAAATTAAATCTCTTATTAAAGCTATTGATAATTATGAAATTGGCATTATTTTATCATCTGAAATTGATAATTTAACTACTTTTAATGAAAAAAATTCTCTTGATAAACATAATAAAATTTTTAATACATGGAGTGTTGCAGGATTATTAGGTGAAGGTGCTGATAAAACTGAACTAGTTTATGGAAAAAAAAATAAATACTTAAAACCACCTATTCCTAATTCAGCAATTGATTTTTATAAAAGTTCTATTATTAGTTCACAAAATAAACATTGTAATATTTTATTTCTTCATGAAACAGGTATGAATTGTACATTGAATTCTATTTGCCCTATTTTGGATAAAAATCATAATATTAAATTTGTTTCATTTGATGGTAAACTTATTCATCATGGTGAAATTTTTGAATTAAGTAAGTTATTTGGTAATAAGGCGCCGTTTATGTCATATGTTTATAAATTTAATAAATATGCTGATAAATCTATTAAAAAATTTATTAAAAATAATAATATTAAAGATGATACTGATCTTGAATTACATATTAATCATAATAATGATAATTTTCATGTTTTTGATAATATTAATAAACATGAAAATGATAAATTAATTGGACATGATAGTATTGGTTGTACTATATTCTGTGGTAATAAAAAAATTAAAAAAATATATTGGTGTGGTAGTATATTAAGTAATACTGATCCTAATGTTGATAGTAATTTTACTCCTACTATTATACAAGTTGCTGCTGGTGTATTAACCGGTTTATCGTTTATTATGGAAAAATCAAATAAAAATATTGGTCTTATTAACCCTTGTGATATTGATACTAAATATGTATTTAAAAAAGCTTTACCACTTTTAGGTAAATTTTTCTTTACTGAAATACCTGTTAATCTTTTTGATAAAAAATTTAAATTTAAAATTAATAAAATTATATAAAAAAAATATTAATTTTTTCGTTGTCTCTTTAACAAATTAGTAAATGCTGTATCACTATCTTCTAATTTTCTTTTTAATGCATTCATTTCATTTTCATGTTTAGTTATAATACCTTTTAATGCAATTACTTCCTCTCTTTTTTCTGTTAATTCTGATGTGATTTTTACTACTTTTACAATATAATCATCTGCACTTTTATTTAGATAATTATTTTTTTCTTCTAAATCTTTTATTTTATTTTTTAATTCATCATTTTTTAATTGTAATTCATATATTTTATCTTCTTTTCTTTTGATTAATAAATTATGTAAAAATTTATTTCTTGATAAACTATAACAATCATTTCCTTCTTTATCTTTTAAATCAACATTTGCACCACATGATAATAAATATTCAGTTATCTCATCATTTGATAATGAAATTGCATAATGTAATGCAGTATAATTATTTGATCTATCTATAATATTATTAACATTTTTATTATTAATTTTCTCTTTAATTTTTTGTATATTATTTGTAATTATGTATACTTTAATATCATCAGTTGATGAAAAGGTAAATGGTGATGTTGTTGTTGTACTTCCAAATGAACTAAACATTTTTAAATACTTTATTATAATTATAATATATGAGATATAATAATCAATTTTTTTATTAAATCTCATATATAAAAAATTGATTTATTATTGATATATATTTTATTATATAAAGACAAGTATATTTAAAATGACTGATTTACAAAATTATTCATTACAAGATATAGAAAATGTTGTTATGTTAATATTATGCGCTAATGATGGTGTAATTTATACTCAATACCAATTATTTAATAAAGTTGTAGATAAAATTCATGAAAATGATAAATCAACTGTTTTTACTGTACACCCATCTTTTAAAGCAAAATTTTTTATTGTTGTTAAAAACTTAATGTCATCTTATAATGATGTTTATGTTAATAAAACAAATGATGAATATAAAATATCTTATAATACATCAACTAATAAATTAAATGAACCTGAAATTATTTATAATTGCGTTGATGATAAAATTGATTCTAAAACTGATGATAAAACTGATGATAAAACAGAAATTTCTATTAATATTAATCATGATCTTGATAACTCTTATTATTATGATTATGTTGTTAATAATAATGTTGAAAAAGAATTTAATTCTAAAGATATAAATAATGGTAATTCATTTTATCATGATATTATGAATACCTCAAATAACTATTTGTTAATTAAAAAATTAATTGATGATAATCATTTTAAATTTAATATTAAAAATCATTCGGGTAATACCCCAATTTTATTAAATAATAATTTAAATGTAACTAACCTTTTTATTAATGAATTATTTACAAAAATTGATTCTTTAGAAAAAGAATTATTTGCATTACAAAATAAAGATATTACTGATAAAATAGGAAACTTGTCATTTTATCAATTTATTAAAATTAAATTTATTAAATTCTTTACACAAAATAAAAATAATATTTTATTCATTATAAGTATTATCTTTATTATAATTATTGCTTATTATTATGACCATTATCATATTGCTAATAAAATTACACCAATTTATAATAAATTAAAAACATATTTATTATAATTTTTATATTGGTGTTAGTTTAATTTTTTTATTTATAAACATCATTATTATTACTATAATAATTATGTATAATACTATATTATTTGATATATGTTCACTAATATTACCAAAATGCTCAGTGTCACTAAATGGTTTACCTTCGTGTTGAGGACAAAAACTTTTTGTTATTTTTTTATTTTCAACATCTATACCTGCAAACTCTAAAAATTGTTGTAATGTTCTTTTACTTCCTAAACCATATTTATCTATATTGTCTTTTAAATGATTCGGTATTTCTACTTCGTCGTCTTTCACAAAATTTAATATTATCTTCACCTTATTAAAAGCATCAATGTCGTTGTAACCTTTGTTATCATCCCATACATGTGGCTGATCTTCACGGGTATATAAATGATATACTACATTCTCTAGTGGAGTATATATGTCGTAACCACTCGTCCATACACGTGCTGAATGCAAAATTTCTTCACCTACAAATAAATTTGGTAAATATGGATCATATGGTACTTCTTTTATACATTTACCTTCACATAAAAACATACCTGCAGCAATATGCGGTGTTTGAACATATTTATATGTCATCATATCAACACCATGTGCACCTAAAAAAGAAACCATACCTCTATCATTAAAAAAAGAACTACATATTGTATCTACCATTTTTGTATTTCTGTCATTTTTAAAAACATCATGATAATTAGGTGGATAATGTGAAACAACAACATCTGTTGATGTCGTATTTCTTTTAATTTCTTCAATCATATTCATACATTTAATATCCCAATCTTTCTCAAATAATGTATGTGAATCTATCTGTAAAAAATAATCTTCATTATTCATTAATGTTGTACATAAATATCTTGCCCATGTTGGACCTTTCGCTTCATAATGTTTTATTCTTATTGTACGAATATTATTTTCATATTCTTTTAATTTTGGATTGCTAATATAACATCCTTCATCATCGTCTGCATTTTGGATACATAATCCAACTATAACATTATGTGGATTTGATGCATTTAAATATAAAGATTCTAGTGTTGTTTTGCAATATATATCTCTATAACTTGCAATACTTACAAATATTGTTTTATTTAATAATGTCATTATATAATATATTAATATTATATATTATATAAAATTATATATTTTTAACATTGTAATTTACATATGTCATCGGATCATCAATAAAATTTATTATTTTATATAATTGTTCTATATTATGTTCATTTTTATTAAATTGTAAATGTTTATCATTTATTATTATATCAATTTTATTATCATATATCTTAAAATATAAATTTGTTAAATTTTCTCTTTTATTTTCAATCAATTCTAAATAGATTAATTCTTTATTATTATCTAAATAATTTCTTATTATAGATAATATGTTTTCTTTGAATAATTCGTATTTTACATACTTAACATCACGACCATTACTTAATATTAAAGTTGTATCATTTATATAATCATTTATTAACTCCATATTTACTAAATAATTTAAATTTAAATTTTCATTAAAAATTTTTATTAAAAAAAAACATCTTTGATTTTTTCTAGTAAGCAAAATTTTATAAAGTATTATTTCTATATTGAAATTTTTCATTTTTATTATATAAAACTATCTTATTATAGCATATCATTTTCAATTTTTATATTATTTCATTTGAAATTTGTATATTATAATTATTTATCTTGTATTTCTTATCTATTTTGTCTATTTTATCTATATTATCTATATTATCTATATTATCTATTTTATATCTCCCTTCTTCACATTTTATATAAATAATATCAATTATATTTATATTATGATTTTCTACATTTATTTTTTCTTTTATAAAAAAATTTATTATATTTAATATAATGTTCAACATTTATTAAATAATTATAGTAATTATTTTTTATATTTCTTATTTTACATTATTGTATTTGTGGAAATAAACTGATACCTCTCTTTTTATTAGGTTTCGTTGGATATGATTTTTTAATAATGCTACTTCTTGGTGGTGACATGTATCTAGATTCCTCTTCAAAATCACCAAATAAACTTCTAGGTTCTAAATGATTACCTCTATAATTACCCGCATAATTACCAACATAAACCATACTTCTTCTCTTCTTAACAGGACGTCCCGGTGTCTCTTGAATGCGATTTATTATTGGTGTATTCATTTTAATAGTTTATTAATTGATATTAATTGTTATTAATTGTTATTAATTGATATTAATTGTTATTAATATTCTTAGTTATTTTTATTTATACTTATTTAATTATTTATTTTTTCAATTTTTTTGTATTTTTTCCATTATTATCTTGTTTTATATCTTTTACATGATTTTCTTTTTTATTATCTTTTACATGATTTTCTTTTTTATTATCTTTTTTATTTTCTTTTTTAACATATTCTAATTTTTTATTTGATTCTGATACTAATGTTTTTCGTCTATTATCAAACCAATCATACCATAAACAATTATTTGAACATTCTTCTTGTAAATATATTATTGATTCGTTTGATTTTAACTTGTTTTTACAATTTTCAATATCTCGTAAACATCTTGAACATTCTGGTATCATCTCATATCTTAATGTAACATTTCGCCAAAAACATATACCACATGTTATTTCTTTTCGTAATACTTCACCATATTCTAAACACATATTTGGACACTCTTCTACTCTCAATTTTGATTCTAAATAATCATATTTATTATCATACTTTATATTAAATCTATTTGTCATGCTTAATTATATAAAATATATAAAATATTATTTAATTTAATTTATTATTTAATTTGATTTATTATATTTTTTATTTGAATTTTTATATTATCTTCAATTCTTATATTTTTTATAAATTTATCAAAATATTCATATAAATTAATATCAATCAATACTATATCTAATTCACAATTTATATATTTATGTAATAATGGTTCTAAATTATCTTTTAAATTTTTGGCGATTGTATCATATGTATATAACTTATTTATATTTAATATTAATTTTGATAATATATTAGTTCTTTTAGTTGATTCTTCTTTTATATATAATTCTTGTTTTTCTCTTTCTTCTTTTACTTTATTTTCTATATCATAGGTATCTTTACTTATTCTTATTACTTCTAAATAATCTAAATATCCTTCTTTATCATATGGCATAAATATTTCTAACATTTTTTCTCTCTCAATATTACTCATTTTTTTTATTATTTCTTCTATCTCATTATATATATCATAGTCTAATTCTATTGTGTCTATTTCTAAATTTATATATTTATTTATTTTATCGTTTAATAATAATTTTAACTTATTATCAATTAAATTTATTATATTGTTTATTTGATTTTTTCGTTTCTCTATTTTCTTTTGTTTGTTTTTATCTTTTGTAATATAATCTTCTCTACTTTGCAATAATACTTTTTTTAATCTTTTATCTATTGAATTATCTTTATTTACTCTTTTTTTAAATTCATCATATGATTCATTATATATATTATTATCAAATAAATTATCTGTATAAGCCGGTATAGGTTCTCTTATATTTTCTTCATCCATTTTGTAAATAAATAAATAAATATATTTTATAGTTAAATCAATTTTTATGTATTTATAAAAATATAAAAATTGATAATTGTAAAAATATGTAATCAGTAAAAATTTTATAAAAAAACCGATTTTGTAATTAAATTTCTGTTGCTAATGCATTTGCATAAGTTGGCTTCTCTGTAGTTTGCTCGTCTGTAGATTGCTTTTTAAGAACAAGTGATGTAGGAAGTTTATTTAAACCATGCCATAATGATTTACTCCAGTCTGCTCTATTGTAGTCCATTTTAGCAGCAACAATGAATAAATCTGTTGAGATTTTATTAGTCTTATCGTATTTAACAAGATGATCTGAAACATCAAGTAATTTGTAACCATAATTTTCATAAATTTCTTTTTGTGCAGTAATAAATCCACGCTCTATGCCAAAATTCTCATATGCTGATAAATCACGCATTGTATGAGACTCTACTGTTTGATTAGATTTATCACCACATTTTGGTCCATAGTGAACATATGTTGTAAAATCATATAATCTTTTTCGTTCTTCTGGTGAAGCAGATTCATCAAATAATTTTAAAATAAAATAATTTTGTTTACCATTCTCATTAATACCATCTTTAAAAATGGAAATTAATCTATCTGCATAATCTCGTGCTTTTTTTCCAAGTGATTCTTTAGTTTCTTCTTTTTTTGAAGCTACTTTAACCGGATTCTCTACTTTAATTGAATTAAGATCAATTGGAGTTTCAGGTTTATCAATCACAGTTGGTTTAACAGATACATAAGATGTTTTCTTGTCATATTTATTAGACTTTTTCTTATTATCTGAAACACTTGATTGTTTTTCAAAAGAATCTAATTGTCTCTTCATAGAAATGTTTTCTTCACGAAGAACATCGTTTTCTTGTCTAAGAGTATTATTTTCTTGACGCAAACAATTAAGTTCTTGACGAAAAGAATAATTAGATACAAGTAGTTCTACTGTTTCTGGTGAAATGTTTTGAAAATGATAATGTGGTTGAGTATTCATTTTTATAATATTTATCTTAAATAATTATATACTGGTCTTTTTATAGATACTTTATATTTTTACAAGTAAGCATTGTGTTTATTTTTCAATTTTTTTGATTATATTATAGTAATATTATACTGATATTATCATTTTTTATATATAAAACCTATATAAATAGTTAAATCTATTATAATATAATTAAATAATATGTATTGGACTGATATAGATCACTCTTTTTGTGAAAGTACCTTAACTGGTTTACCTGAATATTATAATGCAATATCTTCCTTATTTATTCTATTTTTTGGATTATATGGTATGATAAATACATATAATGAACTATTTATTGATATTTTATATGCTAATTTAGCAATTGTTGGTATTGGATCATTTGGTTATCATTGGTTTGGTAATATTGGTTGGGCATTATTTGATGAAATTCCAATGATACTAGCAATATTTACTGGAATTATATATACTGATAATGTTTATTTTTTATTATCTAAAGAAAAAAATTATAATGATATACTTGTAATAAAAAATTTAGTATATGAAAAAAAAATTAAATTATTAGTATATTTATTTAGTATGTGTATTATTATAATTTATAATGCTATGACTAATTTTCGTAAACTATTTCCTACGATATTTGGAATTGTCGCAACTTATTTATATTATAAAATTTTTATTTTAATGAAATTATTAAATCATAATCTTAAACATATTATTCTACATAAAATACAAAATTCTTTATTCACTATTGCTTTAAGCGCAATAATTTGGATATCAACTGAATTAACATGTAATTATATTAAACTCTACATTTTTTTATTAGGACATCCCTTGTGGCATTTTTTTATCGGACATGGTTTCTATAATCTAATACAAATTGTTTATTTTATAAAAACTTATGATGAAAAACATATTTTACAATATAATAAATTATATTTATTAGAAAAAAAAGATTATCAGTAACTATATTATTGTGCTTTTATTTATTTTAACCTTTTCTTTAATAGATTTATCTTCTTTATCTTCATTTATAATTTTATCATCAATATAACTACCAAATAATTCACCTCGTGATTTATCTTTTTTTATCTTATATAATTTACCATTATCTAAGTAATATTGTTTTCTTCCATCTTTTATTATTTTTGGTTCATTTTCATTATTTGGTTTAATATCTTTATAACCATTAATTTTAGTTTCTTTTATTAATTTTATTTCATCTTCTGATAATTTAAAATATTTATAAACTTCTTCATCATTCCACTCTTTATTTAATGGTGGTAATGGAATCCATTTACATGTTGATGAAGATATATTATGTGTAACTTTTCTTAATTTTAATAAAAAATTTGTAAATCTTGTTTTTAAATATGATAATAAACTTTGTGCTTCTAATTTAGAATTTACATCAAAAGATATATAACTTTCCGAATGTATATCATCTATATTTCCAATAAACATATTACCAAAACAATCATTATTTGCTGTACTTGCTGTAACAGTTATTACTTTATAATTATTTAATTTATTTTTATCTATTGTATTCTTATCAATATAATTTATAAATCCTTTGATTTGTGAAACATAACAGGTAATATAATTATCTTTTTTTTCACTTGATAATCTCTTATCTGTTAAGGATACTCCATAATATCCTTTGGAATGATAAATATCTGTAATTGAATTATATCCTAATATTTTATTAATTATACTAATATATTTATTATCAACAATGATATCATATTTTTTTAATTCAATGTGAGAGTTATTAAATAAGCATTTATCATTATAGTCATCATCTTTCAAAAAATAATTAACTCCACCTTTTATAATAACACTTGAACCAAAAATATCTTGAGAATTTATATAATTTTTTATATATACAATATCATTTCTATTTGTCATAAATAATAAAAATTTATCTAATCCTTTTCCACCAACAAACCAACGAGAAGGTATAATAAAACTCAATAATTTACATTTTTTCATATAATATTCTGTAAATTTGTTAAATAATGGTAGTGCATATCCATTATTTCCTTTAAATTCTTCATTATATGGTGGATTTCCAATAATAATATCAAATTTAGATTTACCAAAAACTTCATTTATTTTTATATTTAGTGTATCGCCTTCGTATAAATTTAAATTATATTCATTATTAATATTGAATATCTGTTTTACTACAAAACAATTCTTTTTATTTAATTCACCCATATATAATTGTTTTTCTATTATATGTTTTTTTCTTTGTTCTTCATTTGGTATTTTAGTTTTTAATCCTTCCATTAACTTATAATAAATAGCAATTGGATAATTACCCATTCCTGTTGCTGGATCATACCAAGTGATACTCTCATTTGTCCATATATTTTCATTTTTATTTTTTAACCAATAATCTTCTATATCTTTTAACATTTTATCATTTATAAAATCCATTGGTGTAAATACTTCTCCAAAAGTTTTTTTCTCAATTGCTTTTGGTTTTAAACAATCTGATATTAATTCTAATAATTCTTTTGGTCTATCTAATAAACTTTGAATTGACATTTTAAATTGAATTGATATATTATAAGTATTTGAAGATTTATCAAAATATTTATTTATTATATCATGAATAATATTTATTAAACCTTTTTTATTCCACCATATTAAACATTGATCATCAAATATTTCTAATAATTCATTACTTTCTTTAATATCATTTAGCATATTTATAAAGTCCTTGTTCTTATTTTTAATAGTTAATATACATGTCAATGGTATAACATACGGTAATACATCTTTTGTAAATGATATTTTTATTTCTTCTTTTTCTTCATCATATTGTGAAGAATTATCATCACTTTCATAAGTACTATCTTTTATTTTTTTCTTACCTGATGGTAATTCTTGTAATTCATCATTTTCATCTTTTAATTCTACTATTGAATCTACTTTATTATCTTTTAATGAATTTGTAAAAGATGCATTTAATAATTTTTGTGTTGGATTATCAAATATAATATAATCATTATCTAAATTCCTTAAAAGAGTTTTGAAACTATTTATTGGATCTCCTTTCCATATATTCATTAATTTTTTTATAATTCCATCACTATTTAATTTTTTTGAATACATCATATCAATATCAATATTAATTAAATGATTTTCAATTAAATATTTAATTTTATCTTCTACACTTTTACTATTTTTATAAACTGTATAATTAATACAAGTTTGTAAAACTCTACTAATATTTAAATCTACAACAAACCCCATTTTTTTATTTTGTGTAAAACAAGAACCTTCCGTCATACATCTATACATCTGTTGCATTACTTTATCAGATGATAATGTATTATTCATTAACATAACAATATCACAACTATTAATAGTAATACCTAAACTTAACATATTACCAGCAAGAAGAATTAAACCTTGTTTTCCCTCTGATTTTGTTATAATTTCTTGTTTCAATATTTCATCTTTAATATCTTTTGCTAAATCATTATTTTGACGATTAATGCACATTATATTATAATTTTTTAGTATTTTATCCTCAAGCATTAATAATTTTAAATTTTGAGAAATAAAATTAATATTATCAGAAGGTAAAAACCAAATTTGTGTAAATGGTGTTCTTGAACAAATATTATTTATTCTTGTAAAAATAGATTTATCACCTGTTTTATAATCTTGTTCTTTTTCTGAACCTGAAATATATCTAAGTATAGTTTTAATTTCATTTTTATAGTTAAATTTTTTATCTTTATTCAAACTAAAAAGAACATCAAAACTAAACCCATAATGACTACTCATAATATTTTCTTTAATAATTTCATATCTTTGTGAGTCAAACATATTAGTAATTAAATGTAAATCTGGCATTCTTTCATATGATTTAAATATCTCATTTATTGATAATCCTAAATCATTATAATCTTTAATAGTTGATATAATGTATTCACTGCCATGTTTTTCTTTTAATCTATCTAAATTATTTTCATCAATTAATATTGATTTACAAATTTGTTCATCTTCAATATCCCAATACATTTGACATTCTTGTAATATATTCCATTCTTGTAATGGTTTGCTATAAGTAGCAGTTAAATATATTTTAACTGTGTTTTTTGATGAATATGAATCTAAAATATCTTTTGACAAGTTTGTTGTTCCACTATGATGATTTTCATCAAAAGCAATAATATCTAATTTTAAATTTTTAATTTTCATAATAGTTTTTTCATTAATATATTTTTGTAAAAGTTGTTTAGACATAACAAATATATTGTTATTACCAAGTTCAAATGAATCAAGTTTTTTAGAACCTTCAATATGATGAATTTTAAATTTATCAAAATCTTTAAATTTATTAAACAAGTCATTAGTAAATTGTGGTGATGTTTCTGTTGGTGCTGGTGTTATAATTAAAACATTTAATTTATTCTTTTTCTCATATTGTTTATTAATAATACCACCAATCATATAAGTTTTACCACTTCTACATTTACACCCCCACAAAAAGGATTTATTTCCCTCTTCAATTAAATTACTTGTTTTTCGTGTTATTAATTCTTGATGAAATCTTAAAACCAAATTATCTTTAGGTGATAAATATATTTCATTCCAATCATTATCTTTATTTTTAATTATATCTTGTTTGAATGCTAAAAAATATTTATTCAAGTCATCTTTATCTAATATATTCGTATCAGTCATATGTTTAGTAATATATTTACTTGATTTATTAGCTTTTTTAACTTTATCTAATACTTTTTGTTTATTAGGAACAAGAAGATATATTTTATAATTTTTATAAATAT
>Ga0214917_10001889_pt1 | contig 26417 bp, 30 predicted proteins | sample LL_1208_BB_MetaG_FD_177983 | JGI IMG/M metagenome (GOLD analysis project Ga0214917, IMG submission 177983) | Freshwater microbial communities from Lake Lanier, Atlanta, Georgia, United States - LL_1208_BB | ecosystem: Environmental > Aquatic > Freshwater > Lake | place: USA: Georgia | collected...
TTGTATAACGAAAATGTGGTCAAGTTTCTCAGTTGACCAATCTCTGGAGGGATGGAAGTGATCTGGTTGTTGCTGAGTAAAAGTTCAGTCAAGTTTCTCAGTTGACCAATCTCTGGAGGGATGGAAGTGATCTGGTTGTTGCTGAGTAAAAGTTCAGTCAAGTTTCTCAGTTGACCAATCTCTGGAGGGATGGAAGTGAGCTGGTTGTTGCCGAGCCGAAGTGTAACAACACTATCATCTTTCTGACATCCGCCATCGATCCAAGCTTTGTATTGTTTGTAATTCCAAATAGCCATTGTGTTTAGTATCTTTTTCTTAAAAATATTTTTAAGAAAAATCATTTTATCACACGCCTAGTGTAATGTACTCATCTACATACCTATGCGAACAAAACGCGAGGTCAAAGAATCTAACAACCCAGAGGCCGAGAAAAATAAACGAGAAAATGAGTAGAAAACGACATTCGTTGGTTTGAAGCGTGTAAAAGGAATAGGATACAATCGCGATAAACAAGATTCCAAGGATGGTTTGAACGACGCTTTGACGCTTGAGAGATATCTTATCCCGTATGGATGCAATAGAAAACAAGCAGGTTAATATACAGACAAGAGGTAGAAAAAACGAGATAAGGTTTTGCTCTTTCTGAGAACATGGTTGGTAAAAAATCACAAAGAACCACACAACAACGCCTATTATAGCACACAAAGATTCAAATGCAATCTTCAGCTTGAAGTAGAGAGACATTTTTAAGATTTTAAATTAGAAAAATCTTAAAAAAATCAATTGGTATCTCAAACGAGAAACTTCAAAATTTCTTCCCGGTATCGTTCAAGACAATCCACGCTTTTGTACTCGCGATGCGCACAATCTGTCTCGATAAAGTGGATTCGGCCTTTCTCAAACATCTTACGGATTCCGATGTAGTCATTCTTGTATGTATCTGATTGGAGAAACGGCACAACTGTTTGTGTTAATCTCATACAGTTCTTCTGGAAGTGCGAGAGCTTCTCCTAAGAGATCCCTTCTTAGGAGAACCCTTCTTAGGAGAACCCTTCTTAGGAGAACCCTTCTTAGGAGAACCCTTCTTAGGAGAACCCTTCTTAGGAGAACCCTTCTTAGGAGAACCCTTCTTAGGAGAAAGTTTATCTTGTCAAGTTCCTCAATTGACCAATCTCAGGAGGGATGAAAGTGAGATGGTTGTTGTTCAGCCAAAGTCTAGTCAAGTTCACCAGTTGACCAATCTCAGGAGGGATAGAAGTGAGTTGGTTGTTGTTCAGCCAAAGTCTAGTCAAGTTCACCAGTTGACCAATCTCAGGAGGGATGGAAGTGTACAAAAAGGGCGCTATTAAAAAAGTTTGTGGAAGGGATTTTTATATAGCACTGAATAATGACAGCGCCGTCTTATGTAAAAAATAAATAAAAATAATATTTTATAATAAATGTCTGCTAAAAAGCTTGGCCCTTTCGCTCAATATGTAAAGAAAAATTTTCACGATATCAAGGAAGCTGCCGCCGCAGCCGGTCGCGAGCTTAGTGCTCCTGAGGTAATGAAGATTCTCGGTCACAACTATCGCCAAGAGAATGGTCTGCCTACGGCTTCTGGTAAAAAGTCTGGCGGTAAGAAAGGCTGCACCCCGCAGTACAAGAAAGCGTGTGCCGCTCGTAAGGTTGGCGGCGAATGCCGCGTAAGTTCTTCCGGCCGCCGCTCTTGCAGAGGTGCCAAGAAGTCTCCCGCCAAGAAGTCTGATGCGTAATCGTAAAGAAATAAATATGCACAACAGTTTTCATCATATAATAAATGATGAAAACTTACCATTTCGGTGTACCTGCAGTATTGGTGTGGGTAATTCATATCATCACAGGCCTTTTATTTATTTATATTGGATACCTTATTTTAGAAGGTAAACCGCTTGGCAAATGGATCGGTGTAGCGTTCATAACCACAGGCATAATTATGTCCCTTTATCATGTTCATATATGGCTCTATGAAAGGTCGAAACCTGATTCTTCCTGAATGACGCACATATTTCCGCTTTTCTTGAACTCGAGAGCTATACTTTCTTTTTCAAGTCCTTTCCAAGATATTAAACTAAGCTTGAAAAGACCTTTAGAATTTATATACTTTATATAATGATCTAAATCTTCTATTACTTTACCCTCATTATACGCAAAAGTTTTCTTAACAAACTTGACGCCATCTCTCATCGACAATCGACAGGCTTTTGATTTAGGGTTGATTGAAATAACATATAAGCCTTCAAGCGACGCGACAAAGTGTACAATTGTATTTTGCGATTTACACAGCGCGTATACGGCAACGTAATCAGATAGAGATGGAACGCCATACTTTGCGCCGTGCATCAAATACGCGTTCAAAGGATGTGAATGGAAATTGTAGAGTGAGCCAGTAGTTGTAATCTCATCCTCTTCTCCATAGACGATACTGGATTTATCGAGCCGCAACGTATGCGTGATTTTTCCTTTATGAAGTTCACTCCTTACTATATTAAATTTTCCGAAGACTTCTTTCTGAGTCATTCCTTCTCCGTTTTTATTAGGAGTTACACCAGCACGGGTTATATGCTCCAAGTACTCTATCGTTTCCTTTTCAAGTTTTAGACGCATAGAACAGTACTCTGAGTCATACATCTTCTTGAGATACGAAAGTTGTAGTTTTGCCGATTGCTTGTCCGCTTTATTTAAGAACGTATTCTTTTTTCTAATACAAAGGCCTGTATTACACTCGAATATGTCATTGAATCCTTGGCCGAGGTATGAGGTTTTGTAAGGCATAACAATGGTCAACTCATTGTCAAAAAATTTGTGTATAGTTTCGAAGAGTAAATCTAAAAATCGGTCGTTGCAATTTTTAATCATCATTTTGTTATCAACAGCATCGTATAATCCACATAATGAATATTTGATCCTTTTCAAAAACTGCGGAGAATTTACTATTGCCTTCTTATCCTTTGTATTTTCCAATTCATAAAAATCTGCTTCGGTTAAAGCCATAAAAACAAAATTTTCTTCCTTAGACGCACCTACGTGATCTCGTAGGCGGTCTAAGCCTACGAGAGCCAAGTTTACAATAACGCCTATCATTTATTATACATATAATTTAAAAGTGCATCTATAATTATTAAATGAGCTTTGGACGCGTTCTTAATATCGTAAGGAAGTACACTCACGATGAAGGATTTTTTACTGCTTTAAATCTTACTCATATTGTAAGTCTAAATCAAAATAAAAACTTTTTATTTTTTCAGACCGTGAGTAATAGAGAAATTTCTATTAGCTTTTCGGACGAAGACATCGCAAAGAAAGAACTCTTTGATATCGTCGATACCCTAAACGCATATTTTAGGGAAAAACAAGCTTAAATATTAAGACTCGTAATTAAACTTATCTCAGATAGATTATGAGTCTATTTTTATTTGTATTGTGCGGACTTACCGCAGTTTACTTGTTCAACCACCGTCACACCGTAATTAAAAAGACGAAAAAGATGAAGACTCTCTTTAACCTCGTTCGAACGCAACATAGAAATATTATTAGGATACTATGGGTTATGAGTATTCTTTTGGCAAAAACTTTTTACGTATGGTTGTGTCAATCGCTAAATGCAACCTTTCGACAAATCGATAAAAACACGTTTGAAGTTACGTATGTCGTAGGAGGCGTTATGTACAAGATGTTGGTAAAACCGAAGAGAGGTCCGAGAAAGATTGTATGTTGCGTAGATGAACAATTGAAAGATTGGACTGACACTTTAAACGCATACTTTGGACCAAGTGAAGATTTTCACGGCAAGGTGTTTACGCCTAGATTTTTTAATAGCGATTCTCTTACTTTTAGCCTTTCTAATGGAGATGAAAAGACGTTTGCTAAGGACGAGCCTATTTTACTTTAAGTATATTCAACTTATCTTTTGTAAGTTGAATAATCAAAATAAATATTATTGACCTTTTTTCAAAACCAATTGGGAATATTACCTGAAGCGGGAATTGGGTTATGAAAGATACCGGTATGTCGTGGAAATATTTTTAAAAAATTCTTTAATAAATGAACAGAATACCTGTGGAACTAGAAGAAGATATCATATCAAGAGTTACCTCGTTTAGAAGTATATATAAGCTGTCTCTTTACAATCGCAACGCGAGACGTAGACTTATACAGATAGGAAGAGATTTAGCGACGGCTTATATGCTTGAGCTCGGCAGTCGCGGTCCACTAGCTGACATCCCAGCTACTGAAAGTCTGAAAGATATTCAGATCTTTTTGCTCAGGTTAGTAATAATATATCATTCCGAGGGGCAGTTAAGACAAACTATTTTAAAGTATTGTACTGTGCAATATCCTAAACCCCAGTCTATTAGAAAACTTAAACGCTTTGCGTTAAAAGCTGTAGAGACGTATATTAACGGATCTTATTTAGATGATCCGGAATTTGCATATAAATTTAATGAAATAGTAGACAGATTTAAGGCGCGGAATCCGAACTTGTCAGCTCCAGAAAAGGTATACTTATTAAGAGAGATTATAACAGCATACGACAAGTTCGAGTTAGAAGAATACTGGCACAGCCAAGTAATGCGACTTATTCGAAACCTTGCTCGTAAAGAATTATTATCTTCACATATGGTAGAGCAATTATTTGGTCATTAAAAAGTTCACGAAATATTTTAAATAAAATATTTCTAATATACATATCCTATCCGCTCATAACACCCATATTCGAAAGCTCATCCGCCCTCTTATTATTCTCCCTATAGACATGCTCGATGGTCTTAAACTCAAACTTTTTTGCCTTCTCATACACCTTCTTTATTCTTTCATTTCTTGCTCTGTAGTTTCCCTGCAGTTGCTTCACCATCAGCTGCGAGTCTGCGCGTAAGTTCACTTTCCTTATATCTATGTTCAAAGATTGACACATCTCTATGCCCAATAGTAAAGCCTCATACTCAGCCTCGTTATTTGTTTTGATCCCAAGGTACTTGTAATCTGATAGAATCTCCTTTCCTGCCGAATTCACGAGTACTGCGCCCGCACCCGCTTTGCCCGGATTTCCTTTTGAAGCTCCATCTGTGTAAAGAAAAAGCTCATCGTCTCCTCCCTTATCTGACATACGAGAATCTTCAAAAGAAAGCTTTGGCCGAAACTTTTCTTTTAGCTCGGTTAAAACCTTTTCCTTTACGAGTTGTTGCTTGTAGATCTTAAATGTAAAGTCTTTTTCACCTATGGTACATTCGAGTACTTGATCTAACGGATTCGCTAGTGCTTTGAGGTAATACATATGATCAATCTGAAGTGTCTGTGAGTGTTCCTTATAATAATCCGCACTTTCTATCTTATCGTATTGCTTCGCCTTCATATTTTCGTGAGTCAATACGAGGAACTCAAGACGTGATCCTACATCAACCCGCCCACCACGTCTGCGGATTTTTTCAGCAAGCTGTACTTGTGCTGGAAGACACTTTGTGTAAAAATCTTTATCGTTGATTGCATCCTTTTGTAGAAGCTGCTTCTCCCTCTCTTTATCATCCTTGGACAATAGCGGAACCGTATAATTGCCTAACATACCTTTTCCTCTCTTTCCCGCTATAGGCTCTGGTACCAATGTACCATTACCTACGGAACCAACCGATTTTGTGATGATGAAATCTTTGTACCCAAAACCATAAGCACAAAGATTATTAATGTGCTGAACCGTATCATAAAGAATATCTCCATTGTCTTTCCTGTCAAAAATCTTCATAATAATATCCGAGTAGACCGTGCGTACAAAGTTGCTGTTATCTCGTCGAGAGAGCAAGACACCTTTCTTCTCAATCTTCTTACTGATATTTCCCTCTTTATCGCACTTCAAGCTCATATATCGCTTCATCGTAAGAATCAAGAAGCGCCAATAAATAACGCCTTCAAACTCTAGCTTCATCGGCTTCGGAAAGTTTTTGCTTACCTCCTCGCTTACCTTCTCTGCGTGTTCCCAGATCTCTTTTGGCGTCTTCAAGTGAGGAAACACCACGTAATTTGAATCGGTATCTCCGTACACCAACTTGCCTCCAAATTTTTCTGGAATAAGAGTGGCGACCAACTCGATACTTTGCCGCCCCTTTGCAGTAACACACATAGCTCCGGGCATAAGAGGTAAAAACCCCTTGCTAACGCCCATAGCTCCGTACCCAGAGTTTGCAGAGACCTTGTAGCTCAACTGACGTTTCTCAAGGACGTTTAAAAGAACACGCATTTCTTCCTTTTCTTTCTCGCTGACGGTTTCACTCTTCATCTTCTTTTCAATTTCCTTAATTTCAGCACGGGTCTTTTTACGTGCAGCCAAAAGATCTTCGAGCAACGTCGGAAGTATACCCTTGTGCGTTTTTAAGAAACGAAACTTGCGATGCCCACAAAGAACGTGCTTTGGTTTCGAATTACGTTTCTTTGTTTCGTGTTCACAACCTATGTGTTCATCCCATTCAAAAACGTGGCAATCAGAATCAGGAATGTCGCTATCGTCAGGAATAAGAGTAGAATAGTCAATGTTATAAGCAATGATAATACTGGGGTATAGACTTGCGAAATCGAAAGGCACAACACAGTCATAAACGCCTGGAACAGGATCAAAGACATGAGCTCCCTGATAATGTTCATCCTCTTTAGGAATGTATCCATCACGTTCGACAACGACATTTTCAGACATACACTTCTTATATACCTGAGAAAAGACTTTAAGTTGTTGGCCGCGAGTAAATAGGTCAAATACAGGGACATTGCAGATACTAGCCATCTCAGTTAGACCGAACCAGATCTGAAGCTTGTCGAATAGCTTAGCTACCAGTGCAGAATCCTGAACACAATACTTACCAACGATACCCATTGCTTTCGCGCCCCTTTCTCCTCCTTTTCTTCCAAGATCGTAGCACCTGAATATGCCTTTGTGTGAGAGAGGGTCCTTTGTTTCTCCAAGAAAGTTTGTCGATACGGTTTTTAGCTGGTAGTCTGAAAACTTGTAATCGCGTTTCACAATCGGCAAGAGATCTACAAACAATCGTCCTTCGGCTTCAAGATACTGAAAGGATTGGTTTTTGTACGCAGAAGAAGACCAAGAGATTGTCTTTTCCTTTGCGTGTCCAAACTTGTCCATACCTTGCTTATCAAAGTCTGAAAAAATGATATGAAACTTTGCCCGATCAATCATATATGGGATATCAAAAGTAAAAATGTTGTATCCGCAGATAACGTTAGGTTGTTTTTCTTGGATGATATCGGTGAACCCTTGAAGGAGCTGTAGTTCGTTTTCGTAGAGATACAAGTTTACATCTTCCCCAACAGTCGAGTGATCGGGTTCGCACAACGAAAGAAGATATTTTTCGTATTTATCCTCTGTATCGCCATTCCTCGAAAAAACGGCAGAGATTTGAAAAACCGCGTCCTTTGGATTGTTTGCGGCCGGCATCTTGTTTGGGTTAGAAGAGTAAACTTCAATATCATAGCTCATAATAAGTGGGTTAATGACTGCGTTATTTCCTTTCATAGGCAAAAGCGTTTTCCACTTGACTACATACTCGTGTTTACAATTCGTTGTCTTTTCATCTTCACAGACAGGCTCTCCTTTGAATTGAATCCATCCTGCGGTCGGAATTTCTCTCGCACACGTAAGCTGAAGAACAACTGGGGCGTTATTTTCGTGCATCTTAAGCTTTACCATCCCTATTCCTGAGATGTACACTGGTTTAAAAAGTTTTGTATTGAGTAATCGTATATCGTTAGGAGACGAAAAGGAAAGAAAAAGAAACGGAAAAAGTTTTCGCTTGTTTTCTGAGATGTGTGCATAGTACAACTTTTTCTTGTAGACAAAAGATTTTTTAATAGGACGTGCATTTCCAAGCAGATCGTCTAATTTGTTGCAAACAATCTGCGCTCTCCCTTCATTCCAAGAGATTCCATCCGGAAGCTGCACATAAACGTACGGAGTAAAATCGTTTACTTTAATACACACGTTCTCGTTGTTTTTATTTAATCCATATGCGCGTATGGCTGTTACTTCTTTTTCGCTTTCATCAATATGCCAAGAGTACACAAAGAATGACTGCGACATTTTAAGTTATTTTGAAAACTTTTAGATACTTATTCAGTTTCAAAATATTCTTTTACGCTACCTTCATAATCCACAAAATCGAAAAATAGTTATATGGATATATATTAATTGGAGTTCCAAGAATGCCATAGTCAGCTAAAGATGTAAGATTCTTACCAATAGGATTAGTGGGCTGATTATACCAATGGGTATGATCAGGCAGATTGTCGGGCTGTATAACTATAGTTGGTGCTGTTGTAGGAATTGTATTTCCGGGTTGAATCGAGCCACCGCTATTACCATCTCCATTGCAACCTATAAGGCTTTTTCCAGTAAGATCAGGAGTTGTAAGACCATTGTAGGTTCCGCCGTCGCATAACGCCCATCCAGCAGGGATTGAAGACGACTGGCCGTACCAAGCAACAATAGTATAAATAGGAACAGATGCTCTTGTACTCAAATTACCACTAGCATCGGTAATTAAATCAAGCGTGTTTGGGGCGGTTCCCAGCCCACTAGACCCTGAATCATAGTAGTAGCGTTCTTTCTTTATTACTAAAAATACGACAACAGATATTATTATCACTAGTATTCCAATTCCAGCATAAATTAATAGATCATTGTTTTTGAGAGATGGCATTTATTTATTTATTTATTTATTTATTTATTTATTTCGAACACACTCAAAACTCGTCCAGAAGGATTATTTCCGCATTCTATCCACTTCGGCATCCAATAGTAATCTATCGGCTTGGGATAATGAGAAAAATAACGATTATAAATTTGTGTGTACCATTCAGCCTCTTTTCCTCCAGTATGTTCTATTATGTGCTGAAACCAAGGCTTTGCTTTTCCAGAGACGCCATCCGAAAATCCGTCCTTTCGTCTATACAAAACCTCGTCGGGAAGCATTCCCTTGAAAGCATCTCTCAAAACTTTTTTCTCTATAGATCCATTCGGCGCCTTTAATTTTGGGTCAAGCGATTTTGCGTATTCAATTACGGCAGGGTCTAAGAAAGGAACGCGTAATTCAAGGCCATTGCAAGAAATACACCTATCGGCTCTCAAGACATCATATTTGTACAAATCCCCGATCAATCGAAGACTTTCTTTGTGCGCATCTTCTGGTGTAGGCGCATAGTGGAAGTATAGATATCCGCAGAAAACCTCATCGGACCCCTCCCCAGAAAAAATAACTTTGTCTCCTGTATTCCGGCTAATATACTTTCCTAGTAGGTACATACCCACGCTTGCTCTAACAGTCGTTATGTCGTACGATTCAAGATTGTATATCACCTCTGGGATGACTTTTAGCCCTTCCTCTGGTGTGAAAAGAACTTCGGTATGATTTGTTCCCAGATAATCCGCGACCTTTTTTGCGTATTTCAAATCGAGTGATCCCTCCATTCCTATTGAGTACGTTCTTACATTCTTTGAACCCAAAAGAGAACATAATATCGCACATATAACCGAACTGTCGAGACCTCCAGAAAGAAGACATCCAATAGGTCGGTCGGAAAGGAGCCGTTTTCGGGTCGCTTCAATTAATAATGTTTTGATGTCGCTGTATGGTTGTATAATCGAGTGTAAATCGTAGTATGCATTGGAGGAAGGTTCAAAGTTGGAGTTAAACGTCATCGTATATGCAGGGAGAACGTGTTCGATATCTTTACAGAAAGACATACATTTCGCCTCTGATGAAATAACCAAGTCTTTATCTTCTGTGTAGCCATAAAATAAAGGCCTCACACCTATCCGGTCTCTTGATACTAAAATTTTATTTTGTTTTTTATCTACTATGACAAAGGCAAAATCGCTGTTTAGTTCTTCTACATATAATTCTCCCTTTTCATAAAGGCGGAGAATAACTTCACAATCAGACTTTGATTTTGTCTTTAATCTGTACTTTTCAATCAAGTCTTTGTAATTAAAGATTTCTCCGTTGCACATAAGCATAATTTTACCATCATCCGACACGATGGGTTGGTCTCCGTTATCGCTTAGATCGTTTATACTCAACCTTTGAAACCCCAAAAGAAAATGATCGTCTTTAATCTCCGTTCGTTTTTCGGGACCACGCTTTTGAAGCATGTCCATGGCGAGATCAAATTGTGCTGCGTACTTTTCTGCCTTACTTGATTGAAGGAATATTGCAAAAATTCCACACATTTATCGTACTCATTTTATTCTTTAATATAATAAATGACAGATATAGGTCAAATAATTTTTAATAAAGGAAAATTTACGGGTTCACCTACTAGGATTGTTAATGGATTACTTGTTATTTATACTTTTGATAGTACTACAACACCGTCAACTTCCGATATTGATCAATGCATATATAATACTGATAAGGATAACAATAACGTTCTCGTATTTTCTCCCAAGGGACATCTTTACTTTACAAGCTTAGATTCAAATGGCAACTTGGCCAATACTTTTATAAGTAAATTTTCTAATCCCATAAATCCAAACGAGTCTTACTCAGATAATTATACAAATTGGACGGCAATTGATTATACAAAGTTTTCTCTTTACAATTCGTCTTTGGCCTATCCACAATTTTTTTCTTCTCTGTCGGCAAATTTGGGAAATATTGCAATCGGTTCTGGGTACCTACTTTACAGAGACAAGATATGGTCTAATAGTTACGATAACTCAAAATATTATTTGTTATATAACCCTTTCAACAGAGTTCAGAATGACGGTTCTATCCTTATTAACTCAAAACCTGCCTTGTTTTCTCAATATTGTAATGATGTCGGATTTCAAGACGAATCTTGTTATTGTTCTAATAACAAATATAATAGGTGTTTATATGCGTTTGCTGGTAGTCAGGCCGCAGGAGATACTATTCTGAGTATAGATAAAAGTACACTGAGCCCGTCAGCACTACAATCAGTTAACGGAATATCCGCAAATTGCGCATGCAATGATATATGTCAAAAATGGCTTGGAAAAAACCTTTTAGAAAATCAACCCAATTGTTCGGATTCGACAGTAAATGTCATATGTGGTGTTAATATATCCGCACAAGATAAAAGTAAAATAGAATCGCCCGGTGGTATCAAAACAGAACAAATCTGTTCTGCTAATGGTGAACAAGGTGGCAATCAAGGTGGCAATCAAGGTGGCAATCAAGGCATCATTATTATATCTTTACTTGTGTTCATAATAATAGCGTTTTTTGCTTTTTCAATTATCTTTTACAAAAAAATGAAACAAAATTAATAATAAATGACTACTGTGTTGCTTAAGCGATTTACGAACACAAACATTAATGATACTTTGCCAACTTCTTTTATAAATACCCAAGGTCAACCTTTATTGAGACTGGCAAGAATGGATCAATATTATTCTACGACATCAAACCCCAACAGTGGTGATCTATACCAATCAATGAAAAACTGTTATCAAAACGATCCAACCCAATTTGCATTCAATCAATATGGTTCTCTTGGGAACGCCTATGATGGAACTGTATTTTATACAAGTCCTTTAGACTCTACTTATACATTCAATAAAAATACAGATCTTCTTCAGTCTGCAAGTACTACAAATAATATCAACGGCGTGGTATTCGGCCAGATGGCAAAATATCCTACACAAAATGCATTAGGAGGCAAGGGTGCAGTTACATATGTCTCACCTGCCAATGCAAAGTTTATTCTTAACATAAAACCGGATCCAAGTGATCCAAGCGAGCTTGTGTTTTCTATATATTTTAATCCGTTACAAGATCCAAATTTATCATCGGATAATATAAGCAGCAATTTGTCATCTTTGTGTAATTTGATTTCTAACGCAGATCCTATGTGCTTTTGTGCTGGAGATATATGCACACAATCTGCTCTTGGAGGAGCCGACAATGCGAATACTTTGAAAACTAAATCGCCAGGAGATTATGAAACCGTGCAATCTAATTGTACTTGCCTAAGCAGTGCTTGTCAATATGCGGCTGAAAATGAACCTAATAATTTCACAAGTAGTTTTTCAAACTCATGTAAAAATGGGACACAAGTGTGTGGCGCAAATTTTGAATTTGTAAAGAATCAAGGCGTCTATTCTCCCGACAATCAAAAATGGTTACCCGATCAATGCGGATTAAACTCGTTTTCAACACAATATGCCAACGTAGTGCCTCCGCCTCCGCCTCCGTCGATTCAACCTAACACGCCTCCGGCCGGATCTAACACATCTAACACGCCTCCGGCCGGATCTAACACATCTAACACGCCTCCGGCCGGATCCAAACCAATGAGTACTGGAATGAAAATTGCAATATCCATTGCAATCATATTAATTATTATTTCAATAATGTACTTTATGATGCAATAGCTGTTATATTATAATAACTTAATATAACTTAATAAAGCTTGTACCTCCGGAATGCGGCCAATTCGGATAACTGACCCATACCGCTTACACTTTTTGGCAATCCTCCAGCCCCACCCTTAGACAATCCTCCAGCCCCACCCTTAGCAGAAGCGATTCCCTTAGAAACAAGCTCTTGCCCTTGTTTACTCTTTAAAAATTTTAGTACAAAAAATGCCAAGATTACAGATATTACGATGCCTATAATATATCCGAGATTATTCTTAAACAATTGTCCCACCACGTTAGGCGCACCTTTTGAAATAATACTTTGTACTTGGCCGTACTTTGATGTTGAAAACTCTGAAATTGCACTCTTGAAATCGTCAGAATATGCAGTTGATAGTATACTTGCAATTTGAACAAGCATCAAAGTATTTTGATTTACCGTGCATGGAAAAATATTTATAGCAGTTGAACCGGATAAAGCCTCGTAATTAATATTCTGCTTCGCTTGAAGATTATTATTTAAACTTGTAATTGTGTTGTTTAAATTTGTCGCTTGATCTTGATTCGTAACTTTCTGCTGAATGCCCTGAATTGCAGTAGCGCCGCTAGAAGTACCCTGATACCCATCTTTAATTTGCTGAAGTTGTTGTGCGGTTGTTGCCTGTGCCTGTTTGACTATATTTGAAATCGCGGTAGCCGCACTCTCTGAAATATAACTTATTATTTTTGCGTTCAGCTGTTCTGTTTGTGTTATATTAACACCGGTAGGGCAGTTTGTATTATACGCTGTGGATCCTCCAGAGACAATCACATTGACATTTTGTAAACCCGTTACTGCTATTGTCTGACTCGAAGAGTCATTGTCGACTACACATTTAGCTTGGTAACAAGCATTCAAAAAATTTCCTACACTCGCGGCAAATGCTTGACAGCCGGATTTTTGTAATCCGCTCACTTGTCCTGCAAATGACGAGCTTGCCAATCCGCCCGCCACACTCATTTTTCCTGCAAGAGCGGCGTAGTAAGATGACAAATCACAACCTTGCGTGAGCGCTGCAGAGTTTGAAAACATTTGTTTCGACATTTCACCTAAGTCACTGGGATCTACATCTGGTGCATAAGATGCGCAATTTTGTGCTAAAGAACTCATTTGTTATACTTTTAATAATAAATTTTATTATTAAAATTCCTGACTTACTTCTTCATAACAGCCCCAATCTTTCGGGCAGGCTTCCTAGCCGGAGGTGTCTCTACAACAGCCGGAGGTGGGGCGGGAGGCTTTGCTAGAATAGTCTCCTCCTCGTTGTCTTGGATTTGCTCGTCCTCATCCTCGTCAGGCTGGCTAAGGAAAGAACTTGTGTTGTTCTCAACCGCGGGTGAAGAGGTGAATGTAAGGCTTGAGTCTGCCTTGGGTCTCTGAAGAAAGCGCTTCAGTCCACTCTCAACAAGGCGTACTCCGGCCTCGTAGACCTTAACTTGAAGGGTGATCTTGGATCCAACATAGATAGACTCAATCTTGATGACAGCCTTAACCCAACAATACTTGCCAATAAGACCCATAGGATCAATTTCCTCACCACGCTCGTTAAAAATCGAGGTGACAATCTTATTGTTCTTCTTGCTCTCAATAAGCTTGGGATACAGAACTGGTCCAACGCCGTCAATAATCTTGCCCTTTTCCTTCTTCCGGTAAATAAATGAGTTCATATTCTTTAGCTCGGAACGCTCGAGCTCATACTTGACAATCTCATCCTTTGTTTCCTCAAGAAGGAGATGGTCCTTGCACTTCTCAACCACCTCTTCGAGAACACGCGTAAACGCCTTCTCTGCCTCAGTAGGTGCATCCTTGTTCCACATACAAAGAGGCAGGGTGTAGCCGTTTACCTTTCCGGTGTTTTGATCCTTGTTCTCACTAACACCAAACGAAAACAGCTCTTCCGTCTGAAAAACAAGCTCCCCAAGTGAACCATCGCTGTTCATTGTATTCACGGGGATACGATAGTACTTAATGGCGGGACCAGAGCCCGAAGCTCCAGCCGAACCAACGATAACCTTTCCGAAGCGCATATTAGCCACATTGTAGCTGGTAGAACTAGACAGTTGAGTGTTCATAACGATTGCTTTTCTTTATCCCTAAGTCTACTGAAAATCAATTTATTTTTAGAATATTTAATAAATGACCGAAGAACTTTGGACGAATGAGAAAGAGGATACTCTGAAGGCATATGCAGAAGAAAGCGAGTGTATGTATGTGACATACACAAAAGAGTACTTAAGGTATAGGAAATACGGACACGTTTTTACGATACCGAGTATAATTATTTCTACAGTGACCGGCTTACTTGCATTTGACGCAAATTTTAATTCATCAAGTAGTGGACCGATTGTCATTGGATCTCTTAACATTTTAGTAGCGATTGTCGGAACAGTATATAAAGTTTTAGAGTATGCCGAACTTGAGGCTAAGTTTAAGTTTCTCGCAGCAGAGCACCTAAAGCTTCATTCCGAGATTCAAGCTGCATTGCTTAAGGCTCCTATAGATAGAGACAACGCACTTGAGTTTGTAAGAAAGATTGAAAATCGACGAATGCAACTCATAGACAACCCTCCAGTTGTATCCGACAGTGTTAAACATCGGTTTAAGAATAAATATAAAAACTCGCATCTAGATATGCCTTTATTACTCAATAAGATCAGTAAGATCAAAATTTATGGTCGCGAAATGGAATCCGAGGTTAATAGCGTAAAGTCGGAATCGATCGATAAAATTACACAAGCAAGTATAACATCAGAACACACTGTATAGATACATAATTTAGAATTATGTATAGGTTTACGCATACTTCATAATGTAAAAAAGATTTATGTAGCGAGGTACATTGGGAAATGCTTCGCCGCCTCCTGTATATGAAACCATATATCTACCGTTTTGATCTTGATCTGTATATCCAGTATACGGCGCCATACAATGACTATCTTCGGCATGCAACAACGGCCCAAGCATTGAGGTAGAAGAATTTGAATCAGTTCCACCGGAACAGGTAGATAAATTTAATAGATGATTATGAGACGGCAAATTGGCTCCAGTTAACGTTATTGAATTAGCGCCACCTGTGCCTCCATTGTTGTCAACGCTCGTTCCCGTGATTAATGGATCCCCTTGTAAAGCAGAGTTACCATTAGCACCACCCGCTCCCAAAACAAAAACGTTTCTTAAATCTGGAGATTGTACGCCGTTATATGTAGAACCATCACAAACTCCCCATCCTACGGGAACGGTTTCTGGACTACCATGCCATAGCATAATTCCTCCAACAGGAGTGCTATAAGTCGTACTCAAGTTTCCGCTATCATCACTTATCAGTGTATAAGTATTTGCAGCGCCTCCACCAGCTCCAACCGAATATGCTTCTTTCTTTTTCATCATTACAACAACGGTAATCAGGATCACTAAAACAGCGACTCCTACTAAACCATAAATAATTGTCTTGTTCATTGCCATTTATTTTATTTTATTTATTAATTTAAAAGTTAGTGCAGAAACTATTCCAACACATAAACTTCCCCAAGCCATATCTGCCGCTGTATAAAACCAAGGATACTCCTTAAATATTGCTTTGTTTGTCAAGTCAAAAGTTCCATACATCAACATCCCAATAATTAACCCGTAAACGAACGCATCTTTAATGCTTTTTGCCAATTTCTTAATTATCAGTACGTAACCGATTGGTGCAAGGAGATAAAAGAGGATAGCGGCTATAGGGTTGATTTGTGGGTTGGTTTTCTGAACATCCTGTATGACTTTCATATGAAGTTTATTGGCGCCCAACACCCAAACAGAATCTATGACTAACAAAAGAATCATAAATGTTATAAAACTTTGAAACATTTATGATAAATGGACAATAAAATTCAATGTAAAAGTTGCGGAAACTTTTTTTCTCCTAACTGCGAATCGGAAGTTTTTTGCTGCTATTGCCAAACCGTTTACTCTATGCTGGACAATTCAACCAGTAGTTTTAATGCAGAAGCAAAGACAGAAGCAAAGACAGAAACAAAGACAGAAGCAAAGACAGAAGCAAAGACAAGTTGTATACATTCAACTCAGCCTTGAGTGCAATCTCGAAAAGCGACTACTCAACGTAGCCTTCATTTTCTACAACGTCTACGACTTCGTCCTGCAGACCCATTCTGGCTCTGTATTCCCTCAACGCATCGTCCCACCCCTGCGGCACCCCTTGTCTCACAACGTGTTGTCCCTCTGCTACTACATCTTCGTCTTCGTCTGGAAATACAAAGATGGCAGCTCGTGCACGAACATCCAAACACACCCTCTTATCGTCTCTTATCTTCTCACAGAAGCTGCTTATTCCCTGTTTGAGGCGCTTCAGCTCTGGGAAATCCTCTGCAAACAACCCGTGTTGCCACTCTTCCAACAATTCTACAAAGCCTTCGGCCTCTTCTGGCTGGATACGTGGAGGGCGTACCCCAAACGGGATCAAGTTGTTCAGCCAGTTATGCAGGTTATCCTTAAACTCTTCAAAGGTCAGTATGGGCATCTTGATGGAAACTATAACTTGATTGATTTCTTTGGTAATAAATCAATTTTAAGAAAAGATTACGAAAAAAACCCGCTAACCAACTCGACAACCTCGTCACACCCGTAGCCAATCTTGGGACTACACTCTGCATACCGCAGAGATGGGTGCTTTCTGCGGAGAGAATAAAGGCCACGTGCAACCATTCCCTTGTCGACCTCTATGTTCGCGAGGTCGACCTTTGCCCCTACGACGATCAATGGGATATCTCCACATACCGCAGAGATAGATTTTATCCATTCCTTCACGTTGTCCCACGACCTTGCCGAGTTGACTGAAAACATTACGATCCCGGCCTTTGCGCCGATCCAATACCCATCTTTTAGTCCTCTATGCCTCCCTCCACAGTCCCACAACTGAAGTTTCTTTTCCGAAGACGTGCGAATTTCAACCACGTCCGCACCTTCGGTCGGAAAGTATTTATCGCAGATTTCTCTCTCTCTTACCATCTTGACAAAGGATGTCTTTCCAACTCCACCATCTCCAACGAGTATAACTTTCAATGAGCTGTCCATCTTCCGAGTAATGATTTTTCTTCTAATTACTTTTAAAGAAAAATCAGTTTATTCATAGGTACAGATCCAACGGATGAAGTGCTCCATATCCCATCTCTTTCCTAAGTCGTTTCTTCTCTTCCTCTCTTGCTCTTTCCGCTTCGGCGATTTTAAGCCGCTGCATAGCTGAAGCAGCATATTCACGGCGTTGTTTTTCGATTCTGGTGGCAGCCGCTCCCATCATTTCGGCGTGTTTGCTGATTTTCTTCAACTTTTTTACCTCCTCCCTAGCTTCTCTTTGCATTTCTTTTTCTACACGCTTGATTTCCTTTTGTTTTTCTTTGTGTTCTTTGTCGAGCTTTTTCGCCTCTTCGATACTGGGTTGGCAAATCTTTTTGCGATTAGCTCTTTCTTCTGATGTTATACCTATTTTTATAAAGTCATTACAACGTTTAATAGCAGCCGATAAATGAGACATTTATTATTAAAAAATATTTATAAATATTTAATAAACTAACGTGTAAAGATTTAAAATGTCTTGCAAGACATTTTAAGCTAAAGGGCTACTCGAAAATGAACAAGAACTGTATGAAGTGTCTGAAATACACAGAGGAGGGGCTTTGCCTACAATTTTGCTAGTAGATTTTATCCCCTTCTGTTAGACGACATTTTCGTTTATTGAGTTAAAGTGCTTAGATTTTATCCCTTTCTTTATATAAATTGATTTTAAATGAAGGTCATGTAGTATAAACAAGGAAAATGTATTTTTTTCGTTGGCTTATTACCGATTTTGCTAAAGAATATCCAATTAGAACTGTTTATCTTTCTGGAGCAGCGATTTCTTCTGTTTATGGGACTGGTGCATCACTAGTTCAAGACGTAAGCAAGAATGATACGCCAGACAATTTTGCCAAAAAAGTTGGCCTGCATATCCTTGTCCTACCGGTTGCATTTACTTTATCGCTGACATGGCCTGCAAAAGCAGGCAAATGGCTTTATGACACTTGTCATTAAAAAGATATTATTTAAAAAAATGGCATATACAACAAGCATAAAAATTTTCATCTAGAGCTTTAGCAACATCGGTATCCGACAGGTGAGTAAAATTATCTGCTTCAAAAGTAAATTTTCCCTTGCATACTGAGTCATTTATTCTAAAAAACTTTCTAAATTTTTTAAAAGAAGTCTCAACGGAATGCGACGCTCTTCGGATGGATTACTCAGGTGTTTATACCGCTCTAACCATGTATCCCAGTTAATAAATCTGTGCGTCTTTTCGTCTCTTACTTTGAAGCCTAGCCTATAATAAATATTTTTTGGCGGATTTACACCCGTGCTGTCATCTAATTCTACCTTTTGTATTTCTGGGAATCTTTGCTCTATAAACTCGCACAATGCCTTGAGAATAAAAGTTCCTTGTCTGGTTCCTTTTTCGTGTGCATAAAAACTTCCAATGTTCACCGCGTCATTACTTATATAAGCAATGACGTATGCAACACTATTTGAAATATCAAAATATGGGACACCACTTCGGTTGATGTAAAATATTATTGTTTTACCTTTAATTTCATTGAAAATATAGCAACCTTTGCACAACATTTATTTGTGTGTAAATAAATGGAAAAGTTATATCATGTGTCGTGTTCCAAAAATAACGAATCAATAATGTCTTTGGGCTTGGTTCCATTCTACTTCACAAGTTACGAAGAGCAACCCGGACCTATCTATCTTGCCAAAAAGAAACCTTCATCAAAGATAAGCTCTATGAACCCTTACCCGAGCCCAGAAAACCGTATCCTTGATGATTATATGTTAATGAGTTCGTATAAACACGGCGAATGTCATCTTTTTAATCTATATGAGATTGATACGACAACCCTTGACCCCAATCTGTTCAGAAAAACATCCGATAAACGAGAGATTACTTATTTAGGCACAATTCCTCCCGAAAATATAAAATTAATAAAACAATACGAGACCTCGGTTATAAATGAACATTATTTACGTGCAACTACGCCTTGGTGGGCTTAAGGAAGTTGTTTAAAATCGGCCGTTGTACATTTGCTCTTCAAAGTTGAAATCATAACTTTCATTATTTTATCAAAGTAATGAAACAAACGAACATTCTACCTCAGAGGACAAGCTCCACCCACACACTCTCCCTCGCCCACAAACTTTTCATCGCTGGACGCCGCGCATATAGATCCAACATTCACAATCGGCTTACATACCCTCATCATCTCCTCGTACTCTTCCTTTGAAATCTTTTCCAACGGAGCTTGTTTGAATCCGTGCTCAGAGTGAAGAAGAAACGATACCGATTTAATATAGTCATTATAATTCTCCTTCAACCACTCCTTGATTTCAGGAAGCTCTTCTTTGCGGTAATAAACCGTGACTGAAACCGAATTGTCACTGTGATTGGCTTGGATCCACTTGACCCATTCGAGTTGCTGAACTGCAGTCATATTCTCGGCAAGAACGGTGTGCTCGGGCAAAGAATAGGGAAAGGAGATGACCTGAGTAGAGTAGTCGAGCGATCCGTCAAAGTTTTGGACGTATTCGACAGGGTAATTGTGATCCTTTGCGAGTTGAATGAGTTTGCTTTCAGAGGAAACGCGGATTCGTCGGATGTAGTAGCGAGAGTAGCCGGGATGAATTCCAGAAGTGCAATGACCGAGAAGGGAAAGCGTATTGTGAGAAATGACGCCTCCCAATCGGTAATGATGAGCATTCTCGACTTCGATGTCGTAGGTCTCGCATTCGGAAGGAGTAATGGAAACAATAGGATCGAGCCAGTATCCAGACCAGATACGAGACTTGAATTCCTTTGATAGGTAACGTTTCTTATGTTCTGAAATATGTCTAATACGAATAATCCACCTATCTTTGGAGCCCAACGCGCCTGGTCCTGCGCATGAAATACATACATTGAATCCGATGGAACGACAGAGCTGAAACAGCTCTCGAGCAAATCTCTCCGAAACTGTGCACACAGACCATAAATTTGCATCGGAATGAATTCCGCCATCGGCTCTCCAAAAACCATCGATAAATGCCTTTACAATATCTGCAGACGCGTATCGAATAAATTTTGGCACACAGAGTTCGTGAGCATAGTCTTTTAGACAATTATTCTCTTCGAGCCATTGCAAAAATTGTTGACTGTTAACATAGAATGAATGATCATCGTCTATAGTCGTTGTCAAAGAAAAGGTTTGATCAAAAAATTGAATCAACCACTTAATCAGTTCTGGTTGTTTTCTGTTGAAAGAGATTCTGATTCCTTTCTTATGCACACTGCCGTCTCCATAAAACAACCCAAGAAACCACGCGATATCTGTAGTGAGAACATCCGGTTGCTTCATGATCTGACATGAAGTATTTTGAGCCAAATCACATTTCTTGAGCTGAGTTGTAATTCCTGTTGGATGTCCGCCAAGCTTTACAACAAGACGATCTCCAACCTTCAGTTCATCTATACGCTTCCACGTGTAGTTATCGTTCTCGTCTATCACTCGATACTGATGATTCAGAGAGCTTTCCAGTTCCAGTCCGTCTTGTGTCAAAATTTTACGAGTTTCCACTTTGCCATTGACATAGAACTTTGTAATCATTTCAGTGCGATCTCCGTCCGTAAATGCCTGAATTCCGTCTACCTTTTGCCATGTCTCTCCATTTGCATCTCCCAATTCATCAAGTCGCTGAAGCCCCTTTGACGTTAGAATGAGAGAGTCTCCGCGAGAACAACCCGAAGGTTTGACTGTTGTTAGCTTAATCGAAGGCGGAAAATTATGTTTTTCAGAATACTCCTTATCAAACTCACGAAGATACTTGTAACAAGGATCAAGCCAAGAACGTTGCTCATCCGTTGCTTGAAGAATTCCGGTCATTCCGATACCCATGCGCATATGCTTGTGAACAATGTCTTCAGTTTCCTTTGAATCGACGCAAGGAAGAGTAAGAGAATGCTTACAAGCACGGTAGATGTACATTGCACACTTCTTCAACTCTTCAAAAGAAGAAACATTTGGAAGATACACTTCTCCAAGACAACACGTTTCGTAATTTGCAAGAGATTGCTCTGAACAATTGTGAACTACAATGCCATTAGCAACAAACCTTCCAAGAGACGGAACCGTACAATCATAAACAGGCTCTTCCCCGTCTTCTACTATGCTAACAATACCTTCGAATGTCTCGATGTCTGTATACTTATTCTTGTTGATACGTACAGTAAAATGAGCACCACTCGTCTCAAACAAATTGCCCATCTGAACCCATCCTCGATGGGTTAGAATTTTGTGGTTCGCCGTTGCTCTAATAGTATATCCTCCAGATGTAGTTAACCGATAAAGTTTTTGACATTCAGATGTCATATAAAAACCTCGGTCGGTTGTTTCATATACCTCTCCGTCTACTACTACATTAATCTTTCCCTTGTCTAGCAAATTAAGTATCATAACATAACCCTTATCCGTTAACACCTTTGTATCACCACTCAAACATGGGTTTACGCCTTCTACATCAGGATCTGGATAATTTATTTCTCCAAGACGTCCACAGGACTGGGAAAGCTTCAAATTAATAAGTCCATAAGGCTCTCCATTGCCTTGATAGCCACACCAAAACTCTTCATCTTCAAGGATATCATTTATATCGTTGCATATGACGCTGTTATTACTATAGCATCTCCAGTTAGGAATTTGAGCCAAATCCCAACGCTTTGCTCTAAGAAATTCCTTATCATTAACATCGCCAAGGGCAATCTGTGCAGAGTTGTGCGTCAAATAACTATTGCAGAAAAACTCGTGCTGCTCTTCAACTTCGATATCCCAAGTCTCTGCAATACCATCGTAGATTACATCGATAACCTTTTCCATATTCAATTCTGAAACGTTGTGTTTATTGCGTTCCGGTAGAGATAGAATATAATCTTGTGAGTTTAGGCATTCCGCCGTCTTCCAAAGCAGATCATTCGATTCAAAGGAACGAGTTGCCATTCTATGATTCGGAGTGCAGCGGAAAGATCCTTCTTTTGTTATAATCCTCACAATATCCTGCACACCCTGTTCAAAGACATTAGAAACTCTTCTGTATCCTTTTGTTGTAAGAACCATATCACCAACCTTGATTTTTTGAATCATCTTTAAGCCTCCTTCAACATGGACAAGAGAGTCCTTTGGAATACAGCGACGCACGTTGCCAGATACAACAATCATACCGATAATGTTTGCGATATCAAGTGCGTCTGTGGTTGTTAGCTTACCACCATTTTGTGCTCGCTTATTAAGGAGCTCACTAATCTTTCTGATGCCGTCGCAAAGAACTTCCGGTCCAGAGGAAAGGCCTCCAAAAGACTTGATAGGTGCTCCCTTGGAGCGGAGCAGATGTGTCGAATATGTAAATCCTTGGCCAGAATAAAAATGTGCCTTGAGAGCCTTGCCCAGCAACTTTACCCATCCTTGCCTAGAATCGGGCACGATAAAATCTGAGTCCTTATCATCATGTCGAGAAATATTCGCCTGCTTAACTAGAGGAAACTTGTCGATATCCTTTTGGAGGATGCGATACCCACAACCCGCACCAAGCATAAGAAAGTTCATAATCCAAGTAAATGCCTTGTAACTATCGATGACACAAAACGCACAATTCTGAAGGGACATCAATCCGAGTTTATCTACAGTCTTTGTTCCAAGCTGCCACAAAAATCTCCCTGCTAGACTCGCCTTCCGATTATACAAAAGATCGAAAAATTCTTGCGCTTCCTCCTGAGTAAAGTTGCACTTGAGCTGTGTGTTACAAGCATTGATACACCTTGTAAGGATTTGTGCCCAATTCTCAATAGGAGAGTTGACGTCATTTTCGTTGACACGTCTGCTGTAAGTTCTAAGTAGAGTAAACAACCCCAATGAATCAAAGGGTTGGGGCGGACCGTTAATCTTAAACTGCATATCTGTCATTTAATATATATACTATCCGCTTTAAACGAAAAAGCGGTTTACAGCTTTTTATTCAATGATACTAGATAAAACTCGCGCAGTACAATAATGAGTATAAATACAGCTGCAACTTTTCCTACGTTTTTACGGATTTTGAAAAAATCACAGAAACTCACCGCAAGGTACACAGCCAAGTAAAAATTTTGAAATATGAGTGAGTACTTGTAATTTTTAAATTTATAGACTAGTATATAGCCGATGATTTTCCAAAGGAAAAGAGTAAGTATAAGTAAACGGGTTTTCTCAAACACGTGATAAAACTTATTTTCACTATAAAGAACGGGTATAAGCCCATTTAAAAATCCCCAGGCGTCCAAGAAGATATCATACTTTACTTTATGTTGTCCCCGTATATCTTTCGGGATGTAATCTATAAAAAAATGATGGGGCGAAACTATCCCATCTAGTACGCATTCATTAAACAACATTGCAATAAACGGGTGAAAAACCGAAAAAATAATCGGTGGAAAGACCACCCTAGTCAGCAACAATACTTTGAACACAAGATCCTTCATTTATTTATACTGAATTGAATAAACATTCCTACTGCAGTATAAATAAAAAAATTATAGAATAAATGAGCTATTATAATCTTAATTCTTATTGTTCGCCCAAGCCCTATACAATAGTCGAAAATGTAAAGCCGCTCGCAACTGCACTTCAAATAGATTACGGCAAGAGCGATAAGCCTGTTATGACAAACTCACCCGAGGTGTTTGGACCCGCATTTTGGTTCTCGTTCCATACAGGAGCTGCACATCTGCCTGAGAATCTCAGTCCGATATCGGCGTCTAGAATACGCGCGTTTATCAATGGTATTCCTGAGCTCGTTCCATGCACCGATTGTTCAGAGCATTCGAGAGCATTTATAGAGGAAAACAAAGCCAGAATTAATAATTTTAGACGCGGAGACGACGTGTTTAGGTTCTATGTAGATTTTCACAACTACGTTAACTTGCGCTTGGGTAAACCTCTCGTTTCGTACGAAAAAGCCTATGAAATGTACAAAGGCGGTAAAGGCGTCGTGCTTCTAAAGAAGTACTAAGTGGACAAAGGGATGGCGTCGAAAATTTAATAAACCAAAAACAAAAGAGTAACTATTGCTGTATACCGCCGCCAGCGGCGTAATTATCTGCCGCAATCATTCGGTCCAGCGGATACTGTTCTCCCAAATCCACCCCAAACATCCGCATCAACGGAACCTGCTCAGGACTCCCCAAGGCTTTGTATTCCCTCTCGTACACGTCCTTGTGTTCCTCGCACGCAGGAAGAGGTCTACCATCCTTTCCAGAAACTGCCACGCGGCCACACTCTCTTTCTTCCTCAGACAGCACGAGCGCTCCCGCCAATAAATACTTGCACTTACCGCTTTGGGGAGTGATGTAAAACGTGGTTTTCTCGAAACCAACGCGTTGGGTACTTGGCAAGGGCTGTTGCATATCTCCTCGGATGCTGTGATGGCACGAACACTCTGTGTTGATAACTGCGAACTGATTAATGGAAGATCTTTTGTAGATATTAATCAATTTTTATTTTAAACTTACTAAATAAATGTGTGACTTACAAACTCTTAAAAAGTATTTAACTAGACCTTCTCCTCCGAGAGCCGCGAATGATCCTAATTGCAGAGGTAAAATCTTTTCAGGAAACGATGGAGAACTTTGGGAGTCAAAACCGACAGCTACAGGAGTGTATAGATGGATAAAGGTTGCACCTTCCGCAAAGCCCAAATCGCCCAAGTCGTCGTCCAAGTCGTCGTCCAAGTCGTCGTCCAAGTCGTCGGGCTTCGAGCAACATACAGTTGTCGAGCTCAAAGAAATGGCACAGGTTCGTGGATTAAAGGGATACTCTAAGTTGCGAAAGGCGGAGCTCATAGAGCTCTTGACGATGCATTAAGATAATTTTATTAAAAGAATTATGAAGACATATAATTCTTTTAATATGTCTACTTCTAGTCAATTGATTTTTTATAAAGGAGTGAGAAGAGATAATTACTTGCGATGTGTTCGGTAGTATATACAACTACAGACTTGATGTCTGCGTGTTTCGAAAAAAACGCAGAGCAGTTTATAAAGTTATACGAGATCTTCAAAAATCCTCATAACTCTCAGAGAGCGTTGATTTGGTGTGTTCGTGCAGGGTGGAAGGAGATGATTTATTTTCTGATCTTTAGGGAGAAGGTGTCCCTACATGCCTGCAAGGATATCCTTGCAGACGCCGTTGTTTTCAACGAATCACGCATTGTAAAGTATATCCTAAAAATTGGAGAGTATGAGAATCCGCGACACTTTCCCGAAATCATCGATGCCGTCCGCATCGCAGAAGATAACTGTAAACACGAAGTCGCCGTCTTACTTATGACGTTTCTTCTCTTCTTTAGTACGGAAGGCGTTCTTGTCGAGAAATACAGGTTCAAGATGTCTGACAACCTCAGAGCGTACATGCGCCAGAAAGAATATTTCCTGCATACCTATAGTCATCGCAAAACCCAGCATCTACAACCCGTGGACGTAGAAAGTTAGCAAAATTGATATTTTGAGGCATCTTGAAAGGAGATAGATAGTTCTGAAATGTCTGGGTGGACGTCCGAGAAGTCTGGAGAGTACTTCCACGAGAGTGCGTATGAGAGCAAGTCTCAAACCTGCCTCTACATCATGCAACGAGGTGTTCGGAAGGGGGAATGTTGCGGTCGAAAAACGATGAAAACAAAAGACGTTCCAGTGTGCGCGGACCACGCCTTTGTGTACGGGATAGAAAAGCAGCGGTTTTTGCACCCAGAGGATATCATAGGAGAGGAGTTTTTCTAGGAGGTACCTTGTCTGCCTTGTCTGCCTTGTCTGCCTTGTCTGCCTTGTCTGCCTTGTCTGCCTTGTCTGCCTTGTCTGCCTTGTCTGCCTTGTCTGCCTTGTCTGCCTTGTCTGCCTTG
>Ga0214917_10001890_pt1 | contig 26413 bp, 30 predicted proteins | sample LL_1208_BB_MetaG_FD_177983 | JGI IMG/M metagenome (GOLD analysis project Ga0214917, IMG submission 177983) | Freshwater microbial communities from Lake Lanier, Atlanta, Georgia, United States - LL_1208_BB | ecosystem: Environmental > Aquatic > Freshwater > Lake | place: USA: Georgia | collected...
GAAGGGAACGTAGTGACCTTCTTTGTACGAACCCCGTGAGTGTCAAGAAGGGAACGTAGTGACCTTCTTTGTACGAACCCCGTGAGTGTCAAGAAGGGAACGTAGTGACCTTCTTTGTACGAACCCCGTGAGTGTCAAGAAGGGAACGTAGTGACCTTCTTTGTACGAACCCCAGTGCGCAGCGTTGGCACCGGCCGGTAACCGCCACCCCAAGTAAGGGGCATGGTCAAGAAAGCCTCCGTAGACGAACTCGTGGCCCTCGCCAAGGCCGCTGCCGCCGAGGCTGCCGACTTCCAGGAGCGCTTCGCCGCTGAGGACACTGAGGCCCGCAAGATAGTGGATGTCATGGAACGCTTTCTGCGCAACCGTGGTCGTGTCGTCTACGGTGGTGCAGCCATCAACGCCCATCTGTCAGCCGAACACAAGTTCTACGATCCGGCACTCTATCTGCCCGACTACGACTTCATGACACCCGACCCCATTCAGGACTGTGCCGATCTCATCGCGACGTTTGAGTTAGAGGGCTTTCAGGATGTAGAAGCCAAATTCGGTATCCACGAGGGCACCTACAAGATCTTCGTGAACTATCGCAGCGCCGCGGATATCACCTACATGCCCGCCGAAATCTATAATCGTGTTGTCGCCGATGCCGATACGATTGACGGCATTCGGTACGCCAGTGTCAACTTCCTGCGCATGAATATCTATCTAGAGTTGAGCCGCCCCGCTGGTGACGTGAAGCGCTGGGAAAAAGTCTACGAGCGCTTACTTCTGCTGAACGAAGAACATCCTCTGCGTGCGGGTCACTGCGTAGCCGAGCCGTTAGACGCACTGGCCGCCCAGAAGCGGACTGACAGTCACGCCCTTGCATCCCCGGGGCCGAGGCGGCAGTCCCAAGACCGCCATGATCGCATCGTAGGAGCTGGTATCCAGGCCGGTGCGGTCTTCCTGAGCGGTGCATCCTATCTGATGGGCAGCGAGCCGCGTGCGGATGAAGTCGTGCTCATGCTGACAGATCACAGAGAAGCGCTAACCGATGTGCTCAAGGAGCAGGGGCTGCGACCCACCGAGTACGATGCTATGGGTGAACTGCTACCCGCACGCACTGAGTTCAGGACAGGTCGTCGCAGCCTCGTCGCTGTTGTCTTTGACACCGTAGCCTGTCACAGCTACACAACCCTACAGGATCCTGCTGGCTACCGCCTGGGGTCCATTGATCTCCTGATTCAAATGTACTACGCCATGTATTTCACGGACTTACAGGGATATCTCCCCGTGCGCCTCCTCTGCGTGATTCACGAACTCATTGAGCTGGAGGCCGCCCGTCGTGAGATCGCCGTGCGCAACGGGGGTAAGCCCCACGATGTCTTTCCACTGGAATGTGTAGGTCACCAGCCGTCGCTGCCCGAACTCAAAAAGGCGCATCGTGAGCGTGTGACGGCGAAGCGTAAGGAACTCGTAGGAGCACTGCGTGCAGAATCATCTGTGCGTGGTCGCCGCAGTCGCCGTCGTAACAAGGCACCGGCCGCGAACTGACACGATTCCACGTCGCAGCAACATGGAGAGACACTGTGCCAGACAGTGCGTATCCGCGCGTGCGGTGTGCATGACGGCACCCGACACGTCATAGGTGTGACCGTAGAGCCACGCGTAGAGCTCATTGAGTTTGGGAGCTTTGAAACGCCCCGATGCCGCGCCATAGTAAGGGCTCGGAATCGCGACGAGGTCACGCAGCTCTTTCATGGTACAGAACTCCTGGATCGTGGAGGACCAGAGCTGGCGCAGAGCAGCCGCCGCTTCGCTGCCCCGGCGATCTGCCTCTGCATACCCCGCAGCGCGGAGCACGGCTTTGTCAAATGCCAGATTGTGCGCCACGACGACATCCACTCCGGTGAGGATACGGGCGAGTTCTGTAAGTGCTTCAGCGGCTGGAGTACCCCGGCGGGCCTCCACCTCTGAGATTCCGTGAATGGCGGCTGCTTCGGCATTCCAGGGTACAGAAGGATCAAGAGCCAGTCCGATGTCGCGTTTGGAGACGGGTAACCCTATCTGTCGGCTCCCGGCGTCCACTTCGTAGATAGCCCAGCTCAACTGGAGAACGGCTGGATAGTGTTGCCACTGGGCCACGGGGATCTGGCGACCGGCGGGAAGACCGTTGGTTTCTGTATCAAGGAGAAGGATCCGAACAGGTCGTGTCATCGTACCCCGGCGGTGCGGTCAGGTGACGACGGGGCAAGTTTGGGCCGACCGTCAGCCCCTCTGCCAAAACTATTTTCGGCCCCACGAGTATAAAGATGGCCCGCACTCACCGTATGTCCCATCGTAACCGCAAGTCCCGCCGCAAGTCCCGCCGCCAGCAGAAGCAGAAGCAGAGCCGCAAGCAGCGCCAGAGCCGCCGCCAGCAGCAGCGCCAGAGCCGCCGCCAGCAGCAGCGCGAGAAGCAGCAGCAGGGCGGCTTCCGCTTCTTCTAAGGAGGATTGACCTGTAGTTTACTACGTCAAATCCGACGACGCTAAAGGGGAAACCAACTCGGGACCCCCTTCCTATGATGATCGTTTTTTTGAAACATTGAGCGAGGACCCTTCCTATGAATATCGTGTTTGAAACGTTGAGCAGGCCCACCTTCCTAATGCGATGAGACGTTGAGCTATAAACTACCAATAGCCCCAAATCATCACCCTCTCATAGAATGTCAGGGCAAGTTCATAACTGGATCCGACGTGCTAGGAAACTCGCGAAGACAATGCGCCACTCTACACACCGATTCAGTGAACTGTCTGATTCCTATGCTGGTATCCGTGCTGAAACGTATGCAGATGATGATGCTAAGGAATCCTTAGACATGGCATATTCTAAACTTGTTGGTGACCGCCAGCAGCTCTGCAACATTCAGGCAGGTGGTGCCCGCCGTCGTCATCGCTTCCGCAAAACACGTCGCTTTCTTTCTCCCTTTCCTCACCCGCCCCGTCGTCATCGGCGGACGCATCGCGGGAAGCACTAATGAGAGCGGAACAGAGGACGCCGAACCTTGGCAGGACCGCTGCTTGGAGGAGCGACGGCTGCTACCGGTGCAAAGGACCGCCGGTGCAGCACGTCAGCACCCCATGTCTTCAGGCCAGCCATGTGTGCGGCAGTTCCGTATCCCATATTGCTTCCCAGCCCGTATCGCTCCTGTAACTCCGGCCTCCGTTCCAGCTCTTCCCGCACCCACTGGTCATGCGCCTCTTTCGCGATGATAGACGCAGCCGCGATGGGTAGACTTACCGCATCGCCATCTACTATTGTAATGGCCGGAATCCCGCGAGGGTACGGCCTCCATATATCTCCGTCCACGAGGATTCGTTGGAACGGCACAATCATACTATCTAGCGCCCGGTGCATGGCCGACATATCAGCCTGGAGGATGTTGTCACGATCAATTTCCTCCGGTTCTGCATACGCCACGGCCACCTCAATCGCATTCTCCCGAATGAAATCCGCCAGAATCCCCCGCTTCCGTCGCGTTAGTTTCTTGCTGTCCGCGATCTCCGCTAACACGGTAGCTCCATGATCAAAGTACGCTTCGTCTTCGGGCGACATGACCACGGCACCGACATACAGGCGTCCCCACAGAGATCCGCGACCGGCTTCGTCTAGGCCCACCTCCACGGCGCCATCATCAATCCAAATGCGACGCAGCGCCATTTTCCTAACCCACGGTAATGAGCGTGCTACTGCTATCACTTTTGCTGCTTTTCCTGATCGCCATTGGAATTCTCATGGGCCGCAGCCTGACTGAGCGCTTTGAAGACGCGCCGGCACCCGAGTCACCTAAGATCTCACCCGCACTGGCAAATCTGTTGGGGACACCGTCACTGGTTGCGGCGACCTCTGGTCCGACGCCACAAGTTGACAAACTGGCGCGCGATCGTGATGTAGCAAAGGCGGCAGAAGCAGTAACCCATCCGCCGCCTCCCCCGCCTCCTCCTGGCCCCAAGCCGGCACCGACACCCGACTGCCCCAAGTGTCCCGTGTGTCCCGATATGAGCGAGTATGTGCGCCTGGATGAAGTTCCCTGCTGGAACTGCACGCTGCCTTAGTAAGACCAACGCCCATACCAGTTTTCACGAACAGCCGCCGCAAGGGTTTCAAGGATGTAGTCAATCCTATCAATATCATCCGTGTGCCCTTCACTGTCGTAGAATCCGCAGTTTTCCGCTTCATCACGATATTCAGACCACCGATGCGCAGCAGAGTATTCTACTGTTCCATCCTCTACTCCATTCTAAAGTATGTTAGATATTTCATCTGTTGATAGCACGGTGCCGTCATCAGGATAAATATCCTTTACGAGAGCCAACAGATCGTCTGGTGGCGCGGGTTCTTTCCAGATAAATCGCCGCCTATACTCCAGAAGTGCCTTCCACAGATCAGCGACTTCGGCTGCTGTGAGTAAGTCTCCGTTGCCACGAAACGTGAGTTCACGAATCTCCCATGGAGCTTCCCGAAACCAGTTGCAGCGAAATCCGTGGACGTGTTGGCCGTGCTCATCATAGAATTCCAGATCCAGTCCCATTCTGTGTTAGTCACCACGCACCGTGATGCCGCAGAGATCATATTTTGCGCGACCCTGAATAAGGATGGCATCAACACCCGTACTTGGCGCTGTGGCCGCGCTTTTCGTGATTGCCGCGCTGCTCTTCTGGCAGAGTCAACAGCAGGGGCTGGGGGCAGAAGGGTTTCGCTCTCTGCCACCCATCGCGGGTCGTCCCTACGGCGCAGCAGGCGAAAACCCCGAACCCGAGGATCCCTACTTCGTGCCTGGTGACCTCAGCAAAGCGCCGATCGCCAACGCTGCGGCCACTGTTCCCGCTGCCGCGGGGAGACCGAGCACCGTGCCTGGCCCCGCCGCTGCACCGCGTGATCTCCCTGCGACCCAGAAGGACTTACAGGAACTGGATATGCGTCTCGTGATGTGGCTGGAGGCGGTGGATCAGATTGAAAATGAGAATCCCGGCGCGCTGACGCCTGAACAACGTCACCAGCGCGTCATTTACCAGGCCCGCATCGCGACCATCCGCGACCAGATCGGCACCGGCATGATCACCGATACCGCCCGCGTCGTGTCTCAGGAGATCGCTGACATGCGCCGCGAGAATGCAGCGTTCCGTCGCAAGTTCCCGAATCTGGAGGAACTCCACAGCTTCGGCGTCGGTCGTGCGGCGGATGCCTTCCTGGATGCCGACGAGTACCGTGAGTTCCGCGGCCTCTTTGAGGCGGGCATCAAGGAGCTCAAGGATCACCCACAGCCCGATCAGCTGGAGCGTCTCCGCTTCCAGCAGCTGCAGGTCTTCCAGCAGGAGATCCGCGATGCACAGCGGTCTAGCCCCGCTGGCCTGCCGCCGATCCGCATGGGTGCCGCGCGCCTCTTCCTGCGCCAGATGCTGAAGCCGGATCAGCCACTGCCGACACTGTTTGCGATGGAGTCACCGCCGTCACAACAAGAAAAACCGTATGCCGAGAGCACAGCGGATATCGTGGCGGCACTGAAGGATGTAGAGTGGCAGCTGACGATCAGTCACGATCCGGCGGAACAGGAGCTGAAACGGGCGGTTGCGGGTATGCTCACACAGCTCCAGCGTGGAGGCAAGAACATGACACCGCACCAGGTTCACGCGGCACGTGCCAAGGTGGCGGCGCTTCGCAACATGCGGACACCGGCGCCTGCATCTGTCTCTGCTGCGAGCTGGCCCGGCGCACCGTGGCCGTCGGCCAAGTCACTGGAGAAGGTGGACTATGATCCTTCGGATCTCGTGACACGTGCCCGAACCCTCTGTAAGCAGATGGAGGAGGCTTTTGGCAAGCCGAATGCGCAGGCACTGGGCTGCCCCGCGTGGGGCGACAAGGCTCTGGAGACCGAGACAGAGGCGGAGAATGCCATTAACACTGTCTGCGATCGTCTCCGGTACTCGGTACCAACGGTGGATCCCGCGCAGTTTAATTGTCCGAAGCGGCACGTGTAAGTGCCGTCTTCTGTAGAGTTGCAACCGCGTCTAAAGCCCCTTAAAATCCGCGACCCGGTTCAAATGGATCAGCTGACAGAGGGCACCCGCCGCGTGGTTGAGATGATCATCCGTGACTGGATCCTGTGGGTAACCATTGCCACCGTTGTGCTGGCTTTCACTATCTGGTGGTACATGAACCCGCGTGCGCTGGAGTTCTTCACGAGCGGCTCCTCCTCTTCCTCCGCAGCTGCGAAGAAGACAGCCGCTGCGGGTCCCACCGGCGGATCCCCTGCCGCCGAGGCGGAAGCCGAGGCCGAGATCGCAGCACAGAAGCGTGGCAAAGAGCCCACGACTGCGTAAGTTGCTGCACTTAACAGAAATGCCTTACAGAATTCGCCGTACACATCGCGGTTGCCAGGTTGTTGGGCCACGTGGCAAGCGCTATTCCCGGCGTCTCATTGCTTGTTCTAAAGCAGAACGACAGGCACGCCTGTTGCGTGCACTGGAGCATGGATGGAAACCCACAGGACGCCGCACACGCAAAATGCGCAGCTAACGTTAGAGTAGTATGTCCCTGAAGGCAGTGACACCTTATGTTGGAGTTCTTCTGGTAGGCCTCATTATCGGCGCAGTTCTGACACATCTGATGAAGGCACGCGCGGAGGGGTTCGTGGACGTCACGCAGACTGACTGCGAGATATGCCAGCGCAAGCCCCGTGACTGCTGCGCGAGTGGCTGCGGCGGCTGCAGTCGGCCTGGTAGCGACCCCGATGACCACAAGCGCTGCCCCGCGATTGACTGGTCCAAGTACGTGCTGCGGGCCTCTGTGCCTCCGTGCCCGCCCCAGCCCGACCTGAGCCGCTACATGCTCAAGAGCGAGTGCCCCGCCCCGCCCGACATGTCCAAGTACATCCTGAAGTCCGCAGTGCCCCCGTGCCCGCCCTGCATTAGCACGTGCAACAAGCCATGCAAGATCGGCGAGTGCCCGCCTTGCCCGCGCCCGCGTTGCCCCGTGGTGGAGTGCCCGCCTCCCAAGGAATGCCCGCCCTGCGCCCCCGTGGAGCCCCCGCGTTGCCCTGAGCCCAAGGTCACCTGCAAGGCGGACTACAAGCCCGAGGAGCCGTGGATGGTGCGCCCCCTGCTGGCGTCCATCAGCCCTATGTAAAGTTGCTTTGGCAAACTAGCGCTGCCCTGGCCCTGTACGATGCTCCGATCACGTATTACACATGAAATCAAATCGCTCGGCCGATGGGCTATACAGGGGCAGAAGGCCAACAACTGGAAGATAGATATGGCAAACACAGATCATTGTGGTAGCTGTGCACTTCATGATCTGAAGCGGTACAATAAACCGAAGCTGCCAACTGCGCACGATGAACCAACAGTGGAATACTACTCAGTCATGGCAGAGATGAGTACTACTCCTGGAGGTCAAAACCAACATCTGAAGTAAGGGAATACGCCATGGACACACGATTTTGGGGTCCGAGTGGCTGGAAACTTCTCCATCTCGTTGCAGCGGAACCTGTTGGTGACCGCGCTGCGGCCATCTCAGAATGGATTCATCTGCTGGAGTTCGTTCTGCCGTGTAAGTACTGTCGTGCCTCCTTTCACGATTATATCCGCGTTCAGCCGCTCACCGACACCATAGTGGCCAGCCCTGCCTCATTCAGCCGCTGGATGTACGACATTCACAATCGCGTGAACGGCAAACTCCGCGGTCAGGGCCTCGTCACCGCCCGTGACCCTGCGTGGCCCACTGTACACCGGCGTTACGCGAAGCTCCACGCCGGTCTCTGTAAGGGAACACCACTCCTTGGTTGGGATTTCATGACGTCCGTTGCATTCAGTACACCTGCTGCGGATTACAAAGCCGTTCCGATGCCAGATGCGCCTGAGTCCGCAGTAGACTGGGCCACCCTGGATGAAGCCACGCAGAATCGGTACAACCTCCTCAGCCGACAGGCCCGTCTGAAATATCTCAAGCGCTGGTGGCAGCTGATCCCATCCATCCTGCCTTGTGCGGCTTGGCGCCAGTCGTGGGCCGCTGCGATGCGTGCCGTGGGCCTCCCGCCGCTCGCGCGTGGCCGCGAGGCTGTGATGCTCTGGATGTGGAAAATAGAGGAGGGCGTGTGTGCGGGTCTACAGTGCCCGACACCACACCGGTCGCAGGCCGCGATGGAACGCGAGGTTTCCGCGTTTGAGAGCGGTTGTTCGCGTGCGCGGAAGGGGAAGACCTGCCGTACTCTGCGGAAAGCTCAACGTCGTCGTGTCCATGCACGGCGTACGAGAAGGGGAGTGGCTTCACTTTAGTCACCCCTCCGTACCCGAGTCCAGGCAACTCCACGGTCAGTGCCGATCGCATCCCCGTGCCTTCGTCACCGCCTGCGGCCCGCGCCTGCACGTAGGTCCACCGAGCCCGTTCACTCCAGTGCGCGGCATCACACGGCAGCGCAACAGTCACAAGCCGGCCACCCCAAACGAAAGATCGCGAGTCCATTATGCAACTAACACCACGAAATCCTTAGCCTGAATCAGAAGAATGGCTGTTCCCGAACTCAAGCCCTACTGGATCTTTGTCACTGGGTTACTACTCCTGTTAGTGTTTGTGCTGTTCATTGTAGCCGAGAGCGGCCCATGGTTCGGGCCCGGCGGCACCCGCAGGTGGAGACGTCACTGGTTCGGTCCTGGCGGCACGCAGCAGCAGCAGCCGTGGCTGGGCCCTGGTGGCACCCGCCGTCTCCTGGGTGGCTACACGGCCGAGGGGTTTTATGATAGTGGCGCAACCGCAACCTTCACCATGTTCGGCGTAGACTGGTGCCCCCACTGCGTGGCCGCCAAGCCCGAGTTTGAGAAGCTGGGCTCTACAAAGACCATCGGCGGGAAGACCGTGACGATGCGCTACGTGAATCCCGAGAAGGATAAGCAGTCCGCTGCGGGCTATGACATTCAGGGCTATCCGACTCTGTTTCTGGAGAGCGGTGGTCAGCGCAAGAAATACTCTGGCGGGCGGACGGCTCCCGAGTTTGAGGCGTGGCTTGCGCAGAATCTGTAAGTTGCCGACGCGACCACTCCAGAAACGCCCGCGCCGCGGAGCACCCCCGCTCAAAGAGTCCCAACCGCATCTCCATAGGCAGGCCGAAATCAAACATCATGACGGCAGGGTCACCGATGCCAATCCAGTGACGCGGTTTGTCTATACTGCGTTGGAGCATAAGCCTGGCAATTGTTTGAACATACTCCCCAATATGTGTCGGAGCAGCTTCCCACGAACCCTCAAAGTGCCGCGGGTTTACCACAATGACCAGAGTATTGTCCTTGTCTGTCAAGTATGACCACGGATAATATTCCAAGACAGCACCGTCGCACAGGAGATCCCCCGAGGCGTCACGCACCGGTGTAAAATACAGTGGAATAGAGCACGACGCCCGCAGAGCATCCAAAATCCGCACGGTTGGCGTGGCCCGCGTGCTGTAGATCTGCTGTGTTCCCCGTGTGAGATTCGTGGCAATAACTGACAGAGTGACGCCAGGTCGCGCGAGCGCCAGATCTGCAAAGGTCCAGGAGCCGGCACCAGGTTCCCAGGTTTCCACCAGAGAACGAAAGTATTCCACCATTTCTGTGCCATCACTGAGACCCCAGTGATCCAACAGGCTCTCCACGCAGTGCTCTTGAGGCTGCGTAACTTCGTGAATCCGCAGTGTTTCCATGAGTGTGCGCATCCATCCAGGGCTCACCCCCAGAGCTCCGAGAAAGGCGCAGATGGCTCCCGCCGAGCAGCCGTGCCATGCCCGCACGTGACGAAATGTCCCCGCTTCCTGGAGAGCAGCTAGAATACCCAGCTGACCGCAGAGCATGATTCCACCAGAACTTAGGGAGACCTCACGCGGATACCACGCGGTCATCATATCTCTGACTACAAACAAGGGAATGGCACAACAGGCGCCACCGCAGCTCACACCGGCATCACTCTTTGAGAACCAGGCAAAGCTGGATGCTCTCCGTCTACAGACCTACAATCGTCTCCTTGCCGCCATACATCAGAAGATTCGTTGGGCTTCCACGCAGCCTGCGAGCGGACAGATGACGTATTACGATGTACCCGAATGGACTCCGGGTTGCCCGCGGTATGATGTCAAAGATGCCATACTCTATCTTGTATGGAATCTACGTCACTCGGGTTTCAAGGTTCTCTACATGGGCGCGAATCGTCTCCTCGTACACTGGAAGGAGCAGTCGGTGCAGTACTACACGGAAGATTCACCTATCCGTCAGGCCATGACTGCAGCCGCCGAGGCGGCGAAGCATCCTGCAACGGCTGCGGGCACAGCCGCAACGAAGACCTCCGAACGGAAACGCACGGCGACCTACAGACCCGCTGCCGCCGAGGGTGTTGCCGGTATGCTCGCCGCACAACCCGCTGAACGTCGCAAAGCCTCAAGCACCGCCACCGTGACATTCATCTAACGCTAACGCAGTGCCGATGCGTGCACCTGTCGGTTGATGCGAAAGGCAGAGCGCGCCCCTCCCCGCTGTGCGATGTGAGTCGCAAAGCGGAGAAGCGTATCTACGGCTAACAGAACTAACAGGCCGATCGCAACGAACAGGAAGAGCTCGGCGGTGCTCTGGCCAGCGTTGGGCTTCGTGAGACCCTCCAGCTGCTGTGTCAGCGCGTCCAGGCGCTGCATGATGTCTGCCGGCGCAGCAGCCGCAAAGGCCGCGCCCGCTTGTCCCAAGGGCGCCAGCTCATTGGCAGCAACGGGCGGCACAGGAATCTGCCGCCAGAGTGTTGGCTTGCCGTTTACAGGCACAGATCCATCAAATCGCGGCACCGGGATACCCGGATGTGCGGAGGGTTCCAGCGTGAAGGCTTTTGTCCACTCATCCGTGCCCGCCGTTTCGCCGGGTAGCGGAAAAAACTCCTGGAGACCAACACCACCGTCCAGACTGCTGTTGCCACCGCTGCCACTGCCCCCCACGGGCTGCTGCTCAGATACAGCAGGCCCACGCAGCACCTGTGGTTCGGGTGCGGGTGTCACCTGCCGATCGGGAGGTGGTGGCGGTGACACGAAGGACTCAATCCCATCCTTGCGCCGCTTGTGTTTCGGTGGCTTCTGACCAGGAAAGAGTGGCGCACCCCCGCTGGGCACCAGCGGCCCGTTGAATGCCTCCTCCATGGAACAAAACACACTACTCATGATCCCCTAATGGAAGCAGCGGATAACGGCAACAGAAGACAAACCCCAGTCCCAAGTAATGGATGCCAGTACGCTAGCCTTGGTGATACTGTTAGTTCTTGCAGTTGCAGCACTAGTGTCGCATCTGGTACTCGCTGGATCGCGGCAGCAGCAGCAGCAGTGGTGGACGCGCGAACCATTCATTACAACGGCAGGTAAGATGCCCGGACCCTCGTTGATGGACATGTCCACGATGGCATTGGATTCGGCACCAACAACATCCGAGGCCAAGAATTTCTACAAGCAGCTCCTTATCTTCAGCGACGCCGATATTCGGAAACAGGGCACCACCGCTCTCCGCATTCTGGCGGACTTTCGTGACCGTGTCTATGGCCGTCGTGACTTCCGCGCAAATCTCACAGTTGATGACTTCCTGGGTGCCTATCCCGATTGGCTACCGCCCCTGGACACCACGATCCAGGAACCGGTGCCTTCGGTGGATGATGCCGTTACCGCTGAAGTGCGCCTTCTTGCATACCTCCAGAAGAACTTCCCGCAGGAGGATCTCGTAGATGAACAGACGGGGTCCACGATCAGGAATCTTGTAGAGGACTTCGGGTATCGCTTTGTGTTTATCAAGGGGCAGGAGACCGCCGCCCTCCGCTCTGATTTTCTTCTGCGACCGCTGCTCGAAGACTGGCGCAATCCCGCGGCCCGTGCGTAAACCGCGAGTAAAGACAGAGACGATGCAGGCGCACACGCAACCAACGCCGATGCGCCCGCACTGGATGCCCGTGCCGCCCAAGTGGCTCGTCGCAGGTGGTCTTGTGCTCCTCGGTGCAATGCCACATCAGATCCCTGCCACCGGCCGGCGTCTGCTGCATGGCGCGGTTGGTGTCGTAGGCACGCTGGCTCTCGCGATCTGGCTCGGGTGCTGGCAGCGAGAACCGGTTCTGGCCGCTGCGCTCGTCATTCTCCTGGCAGGTGTATGGTTTCACGGCCCCGCAGTATATGACGAACCCTTCGTCGCGCCCGTACTCAACAAGGATCACGTGACGCACAAACGGCGCTGGATTTCGGAGGAGATCATGTCAGAGGAACCCGCTGCCATTCAGGAACGGACAGAGGGTCCGGTTCTCAACAAAGACGAGGTTGATTCGCACGCCCACCGTTGGGATAGTGAACGTGCACTGGATGAGCATCCCACAGAGATCCAGGAACGCCCCGTCGCTTCCCCCGTGGACTATGAGGATTCACACCGGTCGTACCATTCCTAATCCCCCCACTAAAGCAGAGAGCCGACCATGGACTTCATCGCCACACTGTCCCGCCAACCGCTGTTTCGTCTAATCGGTGCCATCCTTGTGCTTCTGTTAGTGGATATGTCACTTCGCATTGGCGCTATCTCACTCATCCTATGGGTTGCGTGGGTCGCCTGGGGAGCGTATAGAGGCCCACGACCGCTTTTTTCACGGAGTTGAGTAGGGAATGCCAAAGCGGCTACAACTTGAGAAACAGAGTGGAGGCATGGTGCCTTCCACGCCGGCACAGGCTACTACAACCACTATGGCAGATTCTATTCTGACGAGCATCCAGGACATCAATATGAATCCCTATGTACTCGGTCTGGCCTACATTCTGCTGAATCTCGGGGGCCGGTTCATGGTCCTCAGCGTGACACCGGCGCAGGAAGCATTTCTGCAGAACATCGTATTCCGCCCGCTTCTGCTCTTCGCGATCATGTTCATCGGAACCCGCAATCTGATTGTCGCGTTCTGGATGACATTGGTTGTGATTTTCCTGCTGCACTATGCATTCAATGAGAATTCTACGTGGTATCTCCTGAAGGACTGGAGTGCGGCCATGCACTGAGGCCGGTCAGATCAGTCACGAGGAAATCCGCTTCATCGCCGGCTTCCACGACCAGGGGCGGCCCGGCCTTGTTGATAGCGCCCTTACTCTGTTACGGCAGGCGCAGAAAGCCCTGTTCCTCACGATCTTGATAATGAAACCAGTAGGCAGATTTATCCGCCCACGGAAACTGTACAGCGAGCTGACGGAGCTTTCGGAGCGGCATCATATATAGTCGCGACATGATATGGAACGACGCCTTGCGATCACGATGACACGAGGCGATGTCCCAGTGCTCTGTCACCCCACCAAAGACGCGAACAAGATCACTGAGAATCTGTGTACGCAGCTCAACAGGGTCCAGGCCTTCTGCATCAACATCAAAATAGACACGTACCAGTTGCCCCGAATCAAACATGGGAATCGCTTCAAACCAACTATGATCTTGGCGTGCTCGTAGGCTGGCCAAGAGCTCGTCGCGGCCGATATCGCGGTACCGACGAACTTTCTTATCGGGACTTTCATGGGTCAGGAGGCGCATGTTACTTGGATTTTATAGGGTATCGTGCGCTTATATTGGAATAGTTTGGATCGTAACAAGCAGTGCAGCCTACTCCTGGTTTCGCAATAGTTGTTGTATACGATTCACCTGTATTAAGATTTGTGTACGTTACACGTGTTGACGGTGGTTGCCCCCACCAATTAAACCCATCACCACCTAAATCTGTCTTGATAACTGCCCATAAGTCTATCCTGCTACTGAAGTCGCAGTATACTTCAGTTTTGGGAAATTTCTCCACGCACTCCATTCTTATACGAAAATACATAGAAGTCAATTTCATTACGTGTTAGATCGCTTCTATAGATTGTTACACTTGTGTCAGTCGTATTCAAATCATATGTAACAACTGCGTTGTGAATCTTAATACGGTATAGCACTATCCATCGTACTTGCAAGTACTTTGTTTGCTTTTCCACCTGGCACAGGTTCCCATGCGAGTGTGATAGACTGACCCGCAACATACGACACGTCAACCCAACGGATAGTAGGTGCCGGCAGTGACGGATGATCGCATGCACATAGATCCGCACGATATGGCAGTGAATCCACGATGGCATCTAGCTACCGCCCTTGGGGATTCCCCCTTGCAGAATGGCAAGACCTTTGCGCTTTCTAGTTAGATCACTAGCATCCATTTCAACTCATAGGCTTATTAGACATTCAGATCCATCGTCGCGCCCACTGGTGTGGGTACAGCACGTCGCCGCCCCCGACGACGCTCTGTATTTGTGGTGCTGCCCGTTTCTACACTCTGCTCATCCAGGAACTCTGCCAGAGGATCCCGAGGAGTGCCTACGCCCTGCCGCAGAATTGACACTCCACGCGGTGGTGTCGGAGGTGGTCCAGAGGGCGTGAAAATACCTGCGGCGGCTGCGCTGATCGGCGGACCTCCCACAGTTGCTGCAGCGCGCTCGGCTTCAAAGGCACGAAGTATGTCATCCACGCCGCTGGGCCCGCGCATCTCACGACGTGCACGGGGTGGCTCGGGCATGGCCGCACTGGCCGCATTGAACGGTGTACCCATGGGGGCAGGAGGAGGAGGAGGAGCAGCGGGTCCAGGTGACGAGCCACCCATGCTACCCATAGGAAACCCGCCACCGCCACCGCCACCGCCACCGCCACCGCCGCCTGCAGCATTCATGAACTGGCCGAGCCCACCCATCTTGCGCATCATGGCCGCCGCCACCCGCTGCTGGAGCTCAGGATCCTCACTCAGAATATCCTGCATACCAGGAATGCCCGAACGCTCCGCAGCCGAGTTTGTCAGGTGGTACATGGTCGCCGACACACCCAGTGTACCCACGAGGCGCAGTAGCGGATGCATCTTCGCAGAGTCCTTGTACAGATCGTACAGCTCCTCAAAAATGGAGTCAAAGTCCTCAATGTTCGTGTGCACGGACTCTGACCAACCCTTTAGGCGCGGCTTCACTGGCAGACGCTGACCGAACTTCTCGTTGACCATCTCCACACCGGTGACGAAGGTCATGAGTGCATTCCGCTGAAACCGAATGGACGCCTCCAGATTCTTGGAATCCGTGCGCCGATCGTACTCCAGTTTGAGCTCATCCAGCGAGTTCGCCATCGTCATGCGCTGACCCGTGACACCGCTGGAATCCAGACGACCGAGCTTCGTAAGCAGACGCTGCTTCTCCTTGAACTCATCCTCTGCTGACATGCCGCCTCCCGCGCCACTGGCACCTCCATCCGCAGATGTGCCCGAACCCGTGTTGATTACGAACGGAACCTCTGCCGCACCCCCTCCGCCATCAGCACCGTCACGATTGAGCTTGATATCAGAAGCACCGGGACCCACCTCCAGGTTCACGACCTCCAGATCATCCACGGGCTTGATGTTCAGCGTGGGCATCTCACCGCCACCCAGTCCACCACCCGGCCCACCAATGCTAAACTGCTTTGCGCCTCCGTCTACCGCAACACCGCCAAACCGGACACCCTTCGGTGACGGCGCGACCTTGTTCGGATTCGCAAGAAGACCCACACCCATGTCATCCAGCTCCTGTAGATCATCACTGCCGATATCAATCTCTTTGGCGCGGCTGGCAAAAGCCGTCAGATCAATCTTGGATGCCGGGCCGGCCTCTGCGAACTGGACGCTCATATCGTTGTCTTAAACGCCGAGCTTTAATAGGAAGTCTGAACGCTCAGGCATCCAGGCACATCAGCAGTGCATCCGCGAGATCATCCTGCTTGGCCTGTGCAGACCACCAAGCCAGCTGTGCAGCCACGCCAGTCGCGGTAGCGGCTGCCGTCAATGCCGCGCGCACCCGTGCGATACCCGCTGCCTTGCGTGCTTTCTTGTTCTCCTTGCCGGCCGCAATGTCCGCCCCCGCCGTCTTCTTTTTGGCGTGTACGAAATCAATGCGACCCGTCCACCCGTGCTCGGCCCTCAGTCTGTGATCCACGAGAGCAAACAGAATCATCTGCACAGACTTCATGTGTGGTGCGAACTCAGATGGCTGATTTTCAATCAGAATACGATCCGCCGCGGCGAGCCACTGGAGCTCGGAGTCCAGGCACTTCTCCATGCCAGCCAGAATGGCCTGCAGTGTTACCCCGCGTGCCTTGGGTGCCTTGTACGGGAGAAGACGGCGCTGACCGATGGCCGCGAGAACCTCGGGCTTCTTCATCTTCTTGGCCGCCGTCGCATCAACACCACACCCGCTGACCGCATAGGCCCGCAGCCCCTTGAGGGTCATGTCCTCAAGATCCAGTGGCGGCTTTGCGGATTTCTTCGCGCACTTCTTACAGTACAGGCGACCGGCAACCGTGTCCTCAAAGGATGCAGGCCCCAAGCAAGGGCACCGCGTCTGCGACTGTGAGTCTGCACCATCGGCTAACAGATTGAGGTTGGCCCACCGCGGCACGGCCTGAATGGCACCGCTGACATCCAGAGTCGCCACGCAGTATGATAGATTCTTGATACCGAGGTCAAAGGCTGCAATCGTCTGAGACATGTTCTGTTGGTCACTGGAAGCTATCTTTTTAGCCGGCATTGCCAGCTCAAAAGAGCGCTTTGCGTCGCTGCGTTTTGCGCCAAACGGGAATCGGACCCATGTCAACTCCTTGCAACAAGCAGGCTAACAGCCTTTTTGGAAGAGAGTCATTCTACCACTGAACTATTGGCGCGATGGTGGTCTATGCGGGAATCGAACCCGCGACTTTGGCGTTACATTCGCTTGTATGTAACAAGTGCATTAAGCATATCATAATGATATAAGCACCACGCTCTAACCAACTGAGCTAATAGACCGAAAGCGGCCCATTAGCAAGCACGGCTGGCGCCGAACGAGCTAATAGACCATTCTGGGCAGAGCCCAGTGGAATCACTCCTTGTGGGACTAGAACCCACAACCTACCGCTTGCGCCACCTCAGGAGAGAGGCCGAGGCCGAGGCCAAGGCGAGATAGAAGGCGATCGCGCTATCCACTTGCGCTAAAGGAGCATCCACTCTATCCCGTTATCCTATTCCTTAGACCGGAACGCAGTCCCGTCACCACCGCCGAAAACAGCGAGTTCGGGCATCCAACGAAAACCACCGAATCCCGCAGCCGCATCACATCCCGAATCATAGCATGCGTCAGATCCTCTTTTGTGAGACCAACAGTCGCCAACTCAGCCGCCGTTGCATGATGAATGCCACCACCACTTGCAGGGCGGGGAGGTGGCCGCGAGTAATGAACATCACCCCCGAATTCACGGCAAAACACATCAATCGCAGCCTCATCATCGGTTGCCAGATAGATCCCACTTCCCGCGCGCCAGACCCGCTGCACTCGCTCCAGCATCTCCGTCAGATCGTTGCTCTTATCGGTATTCCGAAAGTGCACACCGATCGTGTAGCGCACCGCGCCATGTGGATCCACAGTGCGAAATCGCAGATGTGGCAGCACACCTTCCAGAGGGCCCGAACAGTAGGCCAGATACACGACCACCGACTCACGCGACGTCACGATCGCCGCATCTGTGAGTTGCACCGGCTCGTCACCAATGAAAAGACGGCCCACCGAGCGATTGAGCTCCCAATCCGTTCTGCGAAGCGCGCCGCGGAAGACTGACGGTGTTACTCCTGCTCCCGCCGCACTCAAGCGATCCAGAATCGCGTAAGTCTCCGCATCGCCACGCACGACATTTACAGAAGCCGGCAAGTCCACCAAGTCAAAATAGTGCCAGAATCCCTTTGGTTCCTCCACACTATGGTTCCATGAATCGTGCGACCAATCAATCAAGAGCGTGCGCCCCGTGGCCGCAGCGAACTGCATGGCTCGCGCCAGCGTCATCAGGCGGTCACCGAGCCCCGCGATACCCTTCAAAACCAACCACCGCTCTAACATCTTCTCACGCATCGGCACAATCTCTTTAGCTACCCGCTGTCGCTACCGTCCAGTGCCAAAGTTAAGTACGTAGCGAAGCGGAGTACATACTTTGGCGGTTTCTTGCTGGAAGTGCTACAAGTTTAGCTGACCGACTGAAAGGAGGTGGGCTTAACTTTGGCACTTCACGGTACCGGAATAGCAAACGGTCCACTGTTGTCCGTACACAGAACAGCCGGTGCATCGCGATACCGGTCACGAAGAGACCACCGAGAACGTACCAGAAGTTCACTGGCCGCTCCAGCCAATCAGCCATCGCCGTGATCAGCCACGCCGCCAACACTGTCAGAATCACGTCCACAGCGGCAACTCCACCGATTCGCCAGCTATGGGCTCCGCGACCCGGTGTTCCGAACAGCGTTCGGAACCGGCAGAGAGATGACATCCTAGGATACGCGGGTATTAAATTGACTTAATAAACTGCCACTGCATCTCGCGGCAGATATTCTGCCACACCTGATCCTGTTGGTACAGTTTCTCACGCGACTTGAGCAGCTGGAAACACGGCAGGAACTCATCCATCTCCAGTAGCTGACAGAGCTTGTAGAGCACATACGGATACGACAAGAAGTTGGACCGTGACGCGGGGCAGTACTTTATGAAAGCCGGCTGAATCTCCTTGAAGAGATACTGCAGCTTTTCCTCCTGCTCCTTGGACAGCGTCAGATTGTTCATCTGGTGCTGAATATGGTTCTTGACTTGCTGCACGTGATCGTACATCTTGGACAGCTTGAGCTTCTGGAGAATCTCGCGGATCTTCTCCTTCTTGACCTTCTTGGGGTCCTTGATACGCTCCTTCGCCAGTTCCCGCATAACGGCCTCAATGACCTCCTGCGGTACATCCGTGTTCTCCTTGGCCTGGAACTGCGCGAGCCACTCGTTGAAGTGATTGATCTTCTTGTAGGCGAAATACGTGACCTCACGCGGTGGATCCTTGTAGCTCGGCTTCTCACTGTCAACCAGAACAAACTCCTCATATCCACAGCGACCGCACCCCAACACGGCTTCACTCTGATAAAAGGTTAGCTCCAAATCGCAGGTGGGACATGTACCCCATCCAGGTTCTATTCCGCTGCCTGGCATAATGCCACTCTTAATCTGTGTGGGGTCCACCTTGGCCAGATACTTTTCCAGGAGCTTATCACGGAACAGACCCTCCTGAATTGTCAACTTGGAAGCAGACTGACCCTGCGTGGCCGCTGCTGCCGCCGGTACCGCAGGCGTGGGCATCTTCTGAGTGCTATCCTCCTCCAAAAAATAACTCAGCACCGAGTTGGCCGGTAATCTCTCTGTAGGTAACGTGGCCTCTACTTCACCTCGTGCCACCGAGTTCTGTGCCTCATAGTACTGAAACATCATATCGCCGACATCCAGAAAGTAATTGAGACGCCCTTCATCGCGCTCAATGTGTCGGATTCGCTGACGCAATGCATCTATCTGATCGCTCAGAACACACGCTTCATCTGTCAGAGGAGATGCGGCTGCCAAACGCGCCTCAAGCTCTGCGAGTTCAGCACGCTGAGTTTTCAGTGCACTCTTCTCTTCCGCAAACTCACGCAACCGCTGCTGATGATGCCCCTCTAATGTTGCGGGGCGTGACGCCGCGCTGGACTTGCACTCCAGCTGCTCACTCATCAGAACATCACGAATAGACATATAACTATCCGATGCGTGGGGCAGGGCCTTTAACCGGCAGCGGACGCGCACGTGCCAAAAAAAACTAGCGACCGATTATAGCAATGACCGGAGGTGCGCTTATGTCACTCGTCGCATACGGCGCCCAGGATGTTTATCTGACGGCGAACCCCCAGGTGACGTTCTTCAAGCAGCTCTACCGTCGTCATTCCAACTTTGCGATGGAGTCCGTGGAGCAGACCTTCAACGGTGTCGCCAACTTCGGCAAGCGCGTGCAGTGCACGATTGCCCGCAACGGTGATCTGATCAACAAGGTCTACATTCAGGCCGTGCTGCCTCAGGTGGATCTGAATCAGATCTATCAGTACCAGTCCAACTCAGATGTCTCCGGCGCACAGTTCCGTTGGCTGAACTGGGTTGGTCACAATCTGATCAGCAGCGTGGAGATTGAGATCGGCGGTCAGCGCATTGACAAGCACTACGGCGATTGGCTCCACATCTGGAATGAGCTGACTTGTCCCGCTGGCAAGCAGGCCGGTTACGCAGAGATGGTCGGCAATGTACCGGAGCTGGTGAACATTATCAGCCAGGTCGGCCCCGATGGTGGCTGCGACAATGACTGTCTGGGTGGTGACCCCCACAGCTCCGCCGAGGCGCGCAGCTGCACGCCTCAGTACATGCTCTATATTCCTCTCAAGTTCTGGTTCAACCGCCACACGGGCCTCGCACTGCCCCTGATTGCTCTCCAGTACCACGACGTGAAGCTGAACGTGGAATTCAATGATCTGCGCAATCTCATCTGGACGAATCGCCCCTTCATCCGCGATACAATCAACAACTACGGCATTGTGGCCTGCAGCATCTGGGTGGACTACATCTACCTGGACACCGAGGAGCGCCGTCGGTTCGCCCAGGTGGCCCACGAGTACCTCATTGAGCAGCTCCAGTTCACAGGTGAGGAGTCTCTGACGGCCAGCGCGAACAAGATCAAGCTGTCCTTCAATCACCCCGTGAAGGAGATTGTGTGGGTGATCCAGCGCGACTCCTTCGTGAGCTGCGACCCCTCCGTTGTGGACGCGTGGAAGGGCCAGCAGCCGTTCAACTATTCGGACTACTGGGATCGCGCGGCACTGGAATCGGGCTACAGTATCACGACGGTGGTGGGTCTGGCGGGTAAGAACCCCACGGTGACGGGCAAGATCCAGCTGAACGGTCAGGATCGCTTCACAGAGCGCGAGGGCCGGTATTTCAACCTCGTGCAGCCGTACCAGCACCACACGAACATCCCTGCTGTGGGAATCAACGTGTACAGCTTCGCGCTGAACCCCGAGGATCATCAGCCCAGCGGCTCGTGCAACTTCAGCCGCATTGATAACGCGAATCTGTTCGTGGTGCTCACACCGAATGCTGTCGGTAACGGCAACACGTGCAAGAGCCGCGTGTATGCCACCAACTACAACGTGCTGCGCATCATGAGCGGTATGGGCGGATTAGCCTACAGCAATTAAACAGACTCGTGTTGAGTGACTGTTAGTTAACGAACAGAAATCTATTGATCGCCCCGTGACCCGAGGTCGCCTATCAGTGAATCTTCACCAAAAGATTTTCTCCGGCAGGAGTATAACATGACCAACGGTGGCCTTCTCCAGCTCGTCGCATACGGTGCCCAGGATGTCTATCTGACGGCGAACCCCCAGGTGACGTTCTTCAAGCAGCTCTACCGTCGTCACTCCAACTTCGCCGTGGAGGCCATTGAGCAGACCTTCAACGGTGTGGCCAACTTCGGCAAGCGTGTCCAGTGCACGATTGCCCGCAACGGCGATCTGATCCACAAGGTCTACCTGCAGGCCACTCTGCCTTCGGTGGACTACACGGACTTCGACAGCAAGGATGGTATGTTCAGCTGGATTCCCTACGTCGGCCAGTACCTCATCAACAGTGTGGAGGTTGAGATTGGCGGCCAGCGCATTGACAAGCAGTACGGTGACTGGCTGCACATCTGGAATGAGCTGACCCTGCCGCCGGGCAAGGACCGTGGCTACCTGGAGATGGTCAACGGCCTGGGTGGTGTTCGTCTTATAAATGGTTCCACCAACAACATAGGTTGTGATAACTGCTCCACGGAGCCTGCCAAGGACGTGCGCCAGGCCACTGCCTGCGAGAACCCGCTGCTGGCCGCCACCGGTGCCGACTGCGTGTTCATGGAGAACGTCGTCAGCTCCACGGATGTGAGCAACAACTGCCTGCCTGAGACCACGCTGTTCATCCCTCTGGAGTTCTGGTTCAACCGCCACGCGGGTCTGGCTCTGCCTCTGATTGCCCTCCAGTACCACGAGGTCAAGATCAACGTGGACTTCAACGAGCTGCGCTACCTGGTCAACGTGCCGGCTACTGGCTCGTCCTACGCGGCAGGCAACTCCGCCGTGCTGTCCAGCCTGAACGACAAGGGCCTGGTTGGCTGCTCTCTCTTTGTGGACTACATCTACCTGGACACCGAGGAGCGCCGTCGGTTCGCGCAGGTCGCCCACGAGTACCTCATTGAGCAGCTCCAGTTCACGGGTGAGGAGTCTGTTACGTCCACCAGCAACAAGATCCAGCTGTCCTTCAACCACCCCGTGAAGGAGCTCATCTGGGTGGTTCAGAACCCCAGCTATGTGGACTGCAACAGCAACTACAATGCCCCCTGGCGTTACTCGGATGCTGCCCTGGGCAATCCCGTCGCCGTGGCCAAGCTGCAGCTCAACGGCCAGGACCGCTTCCAGGAGCGTGAGGGCAAGTACTTCAACTTCGTCCAGCCCTACCAGCACCACACGGCGACGCCCTCTACGGGTATCAACGTCTACAGCTTCGCGCTGAAGCCTGAGGATCTGCAGCCTTCTGGCTCTTGCAACTTCAGCCGCATTGACAATGCCGTGCTGAATCTGACTCTGGGCACGAACGTGGTGAACACCGTGAGCTTCATCACAGATATTACGGGTACCCCTATCCCTTCTAATGCCTCCAAGCAGACAAATGCGACGGTCCGCGTATACGCCACCAACTACAACGTGCTGCGCATCATGAGCGGCATGGGCGGCCTGGCGTACTCCAACTAAGCTGCGCAGCAGCGTATTGGAGGAGCGTCGCCCGCGCAGCGGGCTTATAGCAATTAAGAGCCAGCGCTTGCGCCTCTTAACTGCGACTAACTAAATAGGCTAGCCGTCATGGCCCGTTAGCTAACTAACAGAAATCAAGAGATCCATTGATCGCTGTCGCGGCCCCCGGCCGCCGATCTGTGGATCCATCCAAAAAGATTTTCTCCGGCAGGAGTATAACATGACCAACGGTGGCCTTCTCCAGCTCGTTGCCTACGGTGCCCAGGATGTTTATCTGACGGCGAACCCCCAGGTGACGTTCTTCAAGCAGCTCTACCGTCGTCACTCTAACTTCGCGATGGAGTCCATTGAGCAGACCTTCAACGGTGTGGCCAACTTCGGCAAGCGCGTGCAGTGCACGATTGCCCGCAACGGCGATCTGATCCATAAGGTCTATCTGCAGGTCACCCTCCCTGCCGTGGATAGCTCGGTCGTTACTGCTCAAGATCCCAGTTTGAACTGGGTGCAGGGTGTCGGTCAGGCCCTGATTAAGCAGGTGGAGGTAGAGATCGGCGGCCAACTGATTGACCGCCAGTACGGTGAGTGGCTGCATCTGTGGAATGAGCTGACCCTGCCCGTGGGCAAGCAGCTGAACTACAACCGCATGGTCAACGGTATCGGTGGTGTGCTGCTCACTTCCCCTGGTACCTGCAATGCCTGTATCTCTGATGAGGGCTGCGCGCTTCAGTCTATTACAGAATCTATCAATTCGCCTGCCTTCTATAACAGCAATCTTTGCTCTAGAAATGCAAACGTTAAGACTACTGACTGCCTTCCCGAGACAACCCTTTACATCCCTCTGGAGTTCTGGTTCTGTCGCCACGCGGGCCTGGCTCTGCCTCTGATTGCCCTCCAGTACCACGAGGTCAAGATCAACCTGGACCTGCAGGATGTCCGTTACCTCATCAACACCACTGACTCTGGTGCGGCGGCCAAGCTGAATTCCAAGGGTCTGGTGGCCTCTTCTCTGTGGGTGGACTACATCTACCTGGACACTGAGGAGCGTCGCCGGTTCGCCCAGGTTGCCCATGAATATCTCATTGAGCAGCTCCAGTACACGGGTGAGGAGTCTCTGACCTCCACCAGCAACAAGGTTCGCCTGCAGTTCAACCACCCCTGCAAGGAGCTTGTGTGGGTGACCCAGAACCCTAGCAGTGTGGACTGCAACAGCACCCGAAACTCCCCGTTCTGCTACACGGACCTGAACTGCGGCAACCCTACTGCGGTGGCCAAGCTGCAGCTCAACGGCCAGGACCGCTTCACGGAGCGTGAGGGCAGCTACTTCAACTTCGTGCAGCCCTACCAGCACCACACCAACAGCCCTTCCATCGGCATCAACGTCTACAGCTTCGCTCTGAAGCCTGAGGATCTCCAGCCGTCTGGCTCTTGCAACTTCAGCCGCATTGACAATTCGACGCTGAACGTGACGCTGACTCCTGAGACGTTCAAGGCGGGTGAAGTCTCTATCTCTAGTGTCAACTTCCGCATCTATGCTACCAACTACAACGTGCTGCGCATCATGAGCGGTATGGGCGGCCTGGCCTATTCTAACTAATAAGTTAGAGATGAACAGTAACAATACTGTGCTATAATAAGTAACAAATGTACATGATCCCACGTTTCACTAACAGCCGTACCACAAGTACCCCTGTTAGTCAAAAGGTTGACGCCGCAGCACCCGCCGGCCCCGCCGCCAACTACGATGAACACCGCCGACTTTGACTCTGCAAGTGCCGCATGGATGGCTAACAAGATCCGCCGTGGCCCCATGCTCTACTATCGCTGCGAAGCGATGACGTTGGCGGGGAAACCCTGCAGTCGCCCTGCGTTCACACCCCAGCCCGTAGATGCATTCTACTGTCACCACCATCTCAAGTCTCTGAAGCCGCAAACTGAAATGCCACCCGTGCCCCACTTCACGGGCCATCGGTACTCCCTTCGCTCACGTCAGATGGTCCGCCTTCCAGAATCTCCAAGCCCTCCGTGTCGGCCATCAGCATCGCCAGAGCCTGTGCTCTTTTCTGCTGCCATGTCCCTTGTTGAGCACGTCGTGTAAGAAACTTCCAACGCCATTCAAACTGTAATGCCGACCGCTCATCTGCGAAGCCACCCACCAGATACCGCCGCCGCCAGCGTCGCCCATGCGTAGCCCGCGCACCACCCGCGAGTTCTCCATTGTGCTGTCGCAGGCGCCGCGCAGGATCCACTGTTGCTCCCACGTATGTTTTGGATTTCCCTCCGTCGCAGGTTTCTAGCATATAGCAATGCCATTTCCCGCCCCCAGGAGCACTCATCTTATAGTAACGCTGTCATCATCGCGGCCTGCAAAGTACCGCAGCATCATGGTGTTCAGCGGCTTGCGGACATCCTCCCGCCAACTCCACACACCATCGGCATTTTCCACAACCAGATCACGAATATCAGTGCAACTGGCGGCAAGAGGCCCCAGTGCCTCCACGAATTTCACGTAGCGATCATAGTACTGACGGCCACTCTGCGGCCCGTGCCACAAATGCCAGATGTGCCCGGACACCCCACCCATATCGCCCGCAGCACGTGCCGTGCTGGACCACGAAACCCACGCGGGCTCTATCAGACGACGCATATCGCGATTTGCAAATTCTCCACTGAGACCGTTCACACCGCGGAAAAGCACCGAGTCACCGCCACCGACGATAGCCCATGGAAACGGCAGCAATGCAACCCGCCGCATGGCCACTGCGAATCCAGGAAATCCCGTTAGACGATCAGTCGTGCCCGTCGCGTGTGCTTCCCGAATCTTCGGTAGCTCGGCAGCTGCACTGGGATTGATTGCAAGTGGCGTGCGAAGATCGGGCCCGAGCCAAATACAGGCAGAAAACGGCTGCACCACTGCGCGTTCATCCAATGCCGCAGAGACTGCATCATACCAATCAGCACGTCCGAACACAATGTCACAGTCAATGCAGCAGATCTTCGTGAATTCGGCGGGTACTTCGCGCTCCAGCCGATGCAGTAGCTTCTCCTTGTGGAACATGATGGAGTCACTGCGCACAGTGATCGTTTTGAATTCGGGGGCCAGAGAAGCCGTGTGCTGCCAGCTGAAGAGCAACTCGGCGCCGAACACAGGGATGCCCGCCATGCGGAGTTTATTCCATACGTAGAGCCAGTTTTCTACAAGTCGCACGGCGCCGGTGGGATTGAACAGCACCATGAGCACAGCCATATCGGAACGCGTTGGTTTCGCGTAGGTTGCTTGGCGCAGCTGTGGAATAACGGCGTTCATTAGACTAACAGAAACGACGACACGTTTAGATGGGCGACATGTGCCTCGTGAATACATTCTGTCAGTCGTATACGGTCGCAACACCGATCAACGTATGGCCACAGCAACCATATCCTGCGGAGATGGGTCAGCGGCTAGGTGTTCAGGCGCTGGCGGATGCGACGAAGGCGTGGAACTACTTTGAACAGGTGGAAACGCATGATGCCCAACAGCGTCAGGTGCTGCAGCCGAAATGGTGGGTATTCGGCACCATTGCCGAATTGGAACTCTATAAAAAGGGCCAGACTCTACATTGGGAGATTTGTCCGTGTGTTAGTTGGGGGAGTCAGCGGTATCTGGGTTACGTGGGCGCGGGCGGTGACGTGAGACCGCGGTTGTGTTAAGAACAGGCGATTAATGTGGTGCTATACTTTC